>Ga0172382_10000028_pt1 | contig 217456 bp, 188 predicted proteins | sample Leawel138RmetaG_FD_122245 | JGI IMG/M metagenome (GOLD analysis project Ga0172382, IMG submission 122245) | Leachate microbial communities from a municipal landfill in Southern Ontario, Canada - Leachate well 138R metaG | ecosystem: Engineered > Solid waste > Landfill > Unclassified | place... | reverse complement strand
GCGGGGGGGGTGGGGGTGCTTATGGTGTCTAAAGGGTAGGGCGGCGGCGGGGGTGTACACGTCGGTCAACGCGGGTTCCCTACAGGGCGCTCGGCCGGTCGGGGAGGGTGGGGTTCGCCACCGGGGCGACGTCCGCACCTGCTTCGGTGGGCGTGTCCGTGGGGTGGGTGTCGCTAAGGCGGCGAACCGGCAGGTCTGTGGCGGGGTGGGTCACGTCGGCGACGGTGGGCGACGTCGAGGGGGCGCGGGCCGTCGGGGAGGGTGGGGTTCGCCACCGGGGCGACGGGCCGAGGCCGGATCAGGTGGTCGAGGCGGGTCGACGGTCGATACGGTGGGGCACCGTGACGACGTCCGGCGCGCAACCCGACCGCCCATCGCCCACCGCGCGGACGGCGGCCGATTCGGTGGCCGCGATCGTCGACGCGGCCGAGCGCGAGGCGGCCGCGATCGTCCGGGACGGCGAGATCCGCGCCGCGGCGGCGCTCGACGGGGTGCGACGACGAGCCGCGGAGGCCGAGCGCACGCTCCGCGAGCGCGAGGAGCGGCTGCGGCGCGACCGGGCCGAGCTGCACGATGCGGTCGACCGGGCGACGCGGGCCCTGGGCAAGATCGGGACGCACGTCGAGCGACTCGAGCAGCTGCGGGAGCGACTGACGGGCGAGGACGCCGACACGGCCGGCGACCCCGACACGCACGGCGACGTCGACCTGACGTCGGCGATCGACGGGGACGCGATGGCCGCGGTGGTGGACGGCCCCGCGGACGCCGCGCCCGATGTCGCCGACCCGACCGGCGGCGTCGCTGCGGCGACCCCGGCCGCGCCGGTGGCCGCCGCCGCGTCGCCTGTCACCACTCCGGCCGCCGCCGACGCGACGACCGTCACCGCTTCGGGCGCCGCCGACGCGACGACCGTCACCGCTTCGGGCGCCGCCGACGCGACGACCGTCACCGCTTCGGCCGCCGTCGCCCCGGTGCCCGATCCCGTCTCGTCCCCCGTTTCCGAAGCGGCGGGCATCGCGTCCGAGAGCGGCCACGACGTCGGGTCCCGGGCCTCCGTGGCCGAGCCGTCGGTGGGTGGCCCGCCGGCCGACGAGGGCGAGGCCCGGATGGTGGCGTTGACGATGGCGGCGGAGGGGCACGACCGGGACGCGGTCGCCGCGCACCTGCGCGACCGGCTGCGCATCGCGGACCCGTCGGGGATCACCGACTACGTCTTCGGCACCGCGCCCGGCACCTGACCCCGCACGCCGGGCCGGCCGCCGTCGAGCCCCGGCCGTCGTCGAACCCCGGGCGGCGCGACCCCGCCCGGCGGGTTCGACGACATCGGTGGGGAGTCGCTCCGACCCGCCGGGCCGATCCTGCGCCTGCGCCCCCGCACGACGCCGGGCCGCGCGCCCGCCGCCCGAAGCCGGGCCCGCGCCTGCGCCCCCGCACGACGCCGGGCCGCGCGCCCGCCGCCCGAAGCCGGGCCTGCGGCTACGCCCCCGCCCGGTACTGCTCCTGCAGCGTCGCGACGACGCCGGGGTCGGCGAGGGTGGTGGTGTCGCCCAGGTCGCGGTCCTCGGCGATGTCGCGCAACAGGCGGCGCATGATCTTGCCGGAGCGGGTCTTCGGCAGGTCCTGGGTGAACACGATCCGCTTGGGACGCGCGAGCTTGCCGATCCGCTCGGCGATCTCGCCGTTGATCTCGTCCGCGAGCGCGTCGCACGGATCCCCGCCCTGCTGCACGGTGACGTAGGCGATGATCGCCTGGCCGGTCAGGTCGTCGGCGCGGGCGACGACCGCGGCCTCCGCGACCTGCGGGTGCGCGACGATCGCGGACTCCACCTCGGCGGTCGACAGGCGGTGCCCCGACACGTTGATGACGTCGTCGACCCGGCCGATGACCCACACGTACCCGTCGGCGTCGACGCGCGCCGAGTCCCCGACGAAGTACGTCTCCTTGCCGAACCGCTCCCAGTACGTCGACACGTACCGGTCCGGGTCGCCGTACAGGGTGCGCAGCATCGACGGCCACGGCCGCGGGATCGCCAGCAGCCCCTCGCCCTCGGGCACCACGTCGCCGGTCTCGGCGTCGCGGACGTCGACCTCGAACCCGGGCAGCGGGTGGCCGGCCGACCCGGGCTTGGCGTCGTCGATCCCCGGCAGGCTCGTGACGACGATCGCGCCGGTCTCGGTCTGCCACCACGTGTCGATCACCGGGCACCGCTCGCCACCGATGACGTGCCAGTACCACAGCCACGCCTTCGGGTTGATCGGCTCGCCGACCGACCCCAGGAGCTTGAGCGACGACAGGTCGTGCGGGGCGACGTGCTCGACGCCCCACTTCATGCACGCCCGGATCGCGGTGGGGGCGGTGTAGAGCTTCGTCACCTTGCGCCGCTCGACGAGCTCCCACCAGATCCCCTTGTGCGGGTAGTCGGGGGCGCCCTCGTACATCACCGACGTCGTCGCGTTGGCGAGCGGGCCGTACACGATGTAGCTGTGGCCGGTGACCCAGCCGACGTCGGCGGTGCAGAAGAACACGTCCTCGTCCGGCTTGAGGTCGAACGCCTGCCGGTGCGTCGTCGTGATCGCGGTGAGGTACCCGCCGGTGGTGTGCTGGATGCCCTTGGGCTTGGCGGTCGACCCGGACGAGTAGAGGATGAACAGCGGCGCCTCGGCGTCCATCGGGACCGGGTCGACCGGGTCGGCGGCGTCGAGCGCCTCGTCGAACCACACGTCGCGACCGTCGGTCATGTCGACGTCGATGCCGGCGTGGCGCACGACGACGACCTTCTCGAGGCCCGCCAGGTGACCCATGTGCGAGTCGACCTCGGGCTTCACCGGCATCGTGCGGCCCTTGCGCCGCGACCCGTCGACGGTGACGAGGACCTTCGCGTCGGAGATCTCCATCCGCTCGGCGACCGACCCGGCCGAGAACCCGCCGAACACGACGTTGTGGATCGCCCCGATCCGGGTGCACGCGAGCATCGCGACGACGACCTCGGGGATCATCGGCAGGTAGATCCCGACGACGTCGCCCTCGCGCACGCCGAGCGCGCGCAGCGCCCCCGCGAACCGGGCGGTGCGGTCGAGCAGCTCGGCGTAGGTGACGTCCCGCTCCTCGCCCTCCTCGCCGTGCCAGTGGTACGCGACGCGATCGCCCAGGCCGGCCTCGACGTGGCGGTCCAGGCAGTTGTCGGAGATGTTGATCCGGCCACCCTCGAACCAGCGGTAGAACGGCGCTTCGGCGTCGTTCAGCGCGGTCGTCCACGGGGTCGACCAGCGGAGCTTGCGCGCCTCGCCCTCCCAGTAGCCGACCGGGTCGGCGGCGGCCCGCGCCCGGATGCCGGGATCGGTGATCTCGGCGTCGTCGGCGAACGTGACCGGGGGGGCGAACCGCTCCTGGCCGAGGACCTCGGCCAGGCGGGCCTCCACGCCCTCCTCGGTCAGCTCACGCACGTTCTGGGTCATCTCCCGGGTCTCCTCGCTCTGCTCCGTCGACCGTGCACCACCCGGTGCGATCGGTCGCGATCGTCCCTCCAACCTACACAGCGGTGGTGCGCTCCCGACCGTCGTCGTGTGCGCGGCCGCACGGTCGTCGTGCGACCCGACGCACACATGTGGTGAGCACCTGCAACTACCTTGGATGCATGGTCCCGCGCACCTGGAGCATCACCATCAACCACGAGGACGGCACCCCGCACGCGCTCGAGGGCATCCCGCAGGCCGACGCGTCCCGCGCGATCGGCATGCTGTCGCGTGGCATCGCCCCGAGCGCGGTCCTGGCGCACCTCGAGCGGTCCCGCGCCGCCGTCGCCCCGGTCGAGGCGCTCGAGCTCGTCGACGACCGCGAGCTCGTCGCGGCCTGACCGCCCCGGGGCCGCGCCGCCCCGACGACCGTCCGTCCCGACGCCGGCGGATCCCCGCCCGCGGGACGACCGTCGGTGACGGGCCCGAGCGCCCGCCCGAGCCGATCGGGCGATGACCGTGCGCCGCGTCTGGTGCCCGGCTCCGCGCCCCCGCCGGGGTGCGATACTCGCCCGGATGTGGCACCACCGTTCCACGCGCGCGCGAGGCGCGAGCGCCTCCCGTCCGGGCCGCGCCCGCCCCGCCCGCGCGGCCCCGGTGGCCCTCGCCGCGGCCGTCCTGTGGATGCTCGCGCTCGGTGCGACGCCCGCCGCGGCCGCCGCGGCGACGTGCGCGCGCACGCTGTCGGTCGCGATCCCGACGTACGACATCGTCGCCTTCGACGCCGGACCCGAGGCGTCGGTGCGGGTCCGCGGGGACCGGACGGTGCGGGACGTGCGCGTCGCCGTGCGCCGCGGGTCGCGGATCGTCGCGTCGGGGCGTCACGCGGGGCGGCTGCGGGCCGGGCGCACGACGCTCGACCTGCGCCGGCGCGCGCCCCAGCGCACCGGTGAGCTGCGCGCCACCGCGACCGCCGTGGTCCGCGGCTGCGGACGCGTGCGCGTCAGCGCGTCGCGCCGCATGATCCGGTCCTCGGCGCCGGTCCGGACGGCGTCGTCGCGCGTCGAGGCCGACGGGGACGTCGCGACCGTGCGCCTGCGGGCGATCGGGCGTGGCGCGGCCCGCGACGTGCGGGTGCAGTTGCGCGACGCGCGCGACCGCCCGATCAGCGTCGCCGAGGAGGTCGGGCGGCTGCGCGGTAGCGCCACCGTGCGTCTGACCCTCACGGGCCTGCGTCCGCGCGGGGCGGTGCGCGCGATCCTGTCGGGCCGCGTCTCCGGCGACCGCGTGCGCAACGCCCGGTCGACGGTGGTCTTGCGCGACGCCCCGGCCGACGCCGGACCGGGGGACTCCGGCGGCGAGTCGCCGCGCCCGTCCTCGCTCGCCCACCAGCGGGCCACCGTGTCGTGGAGCGGGGGCCGCGCCGCCGGCGCGTCCGACGCGGGGTTCGTCGTCCCCGGCATCGGCTACGGCGAGGTCGTGTGCTCGCCGGACACGCAGTGGATCCGGGTCTATCCCGCCGATCGCCGCCGCGAGGTGTCGATGATGACGTGGACCTACAAGGACTGGGGCTCGACGCCGGAGAAGGCGCTCCGCGAGGCCCTCCAGGCGGACGGCACCGGCCCGGACTTCAACGAGGGCCTGAACAAGTTCACCCCGGCCGAGAAGCGCGCGACGGGCGAGTTCGTCGGCCTCATCAGCGACCGCGGCGTCGTCACCACCGCCGAGGCGGAGGCGCTCGCCGACCCGGTCCGGTTCCGCCTGCGGTGGAGCTGGGACTTCTCGCGGCTCGGGGACCAGCGCTGCCAGGTGACGATCGACGTCGAGTCGACCGTTCCCGACCCCGACCGTCCGCCGACCCGCGGGGCGCAGGTGCTGTGGTTCGGCGACGCGGCCGGCGCGGCCCACGACCTGGCGTCCGAGCCCGTCGCGGGGCTGGGCGTCCTGACGCTCGTCTGTCGGCCGGGCGAGCGCGGCCTGCGGCAGGTGACGCTCGACACCCCGTCCGGCGGCACGATCACCACGCGTCAGGGGTCGGTCGACCGGCAGGTCCGCCAGGCCCGTGGCCCCCTGACGACCCGGTTGCCGGGCAACGGCCAGGTGCAGATCGACGTCGACGGCGGTGGAAGCGTGCTCATCGCGTCGCGGGCCAAGGTCAACGACGACCGGCCCGACCGCAACTGGTGCGCCGTCGCCGCGCACGCCACCGGTCGCCGCTGACGGCGTCCGCGGCGCCTCGCGGTCGCGGCGCCTCGCGGTGGTGGCGCCCGGGGACGCGCGGGGGACCGCTCGGCGCGCGGGTCCGCTCGGCGCGCGGGCCCGGAGGGGGACCGCCGTCCGTCGCGACGCGGGACGTGCGGGGGCGCTCGGCGCGGCCGGCCCCGGGCCTACCGTCCGACGCGGCGCGGGACGCGCTTGATCCGGAGCGGTCCGCCGCGCACGTAGCGGGCGGTCTGCTCGGCCAGGTACCCGCCGTCGTCGTCCGTGCTCGTCGACCGCCGGCCCGCGGGGTTGGGCGCGGGCCCGCCGGACCCGTCGGTGATGCCGTCGCGTCGGGCGTCGCAGGCGCAGGTGTCGTCCGGGAACGCCGATCCGAAGAGGACGGCGGCGATCCCCGCGTCGCGGAACCGGCGTAGCAGGGGACGGCCCGGTCGACCGAGCAGGGTCTGCACCTTGTCGTCGCGGTAGTGGCCGGGGGAGTCGTCCATCGCCGCCATCACGGTGTTGCCGGGCGGGACCTGCCACAGCACGCCCGGACGGGGCACGTCGCGCAGGACCCCGCGGACGTACGTGAGCAACCGCTCGTGGTCGACGGCGCTCCACTCGGTGTCGGCGGCGGACAGGCCGTCGACGCGGCGCATGTACCCGGTGGTGCGGTTGGCGTACTCGAACGTCAACAGGTCGAACGGGCGCCCCGCCGTGCGCCAGAACCGCGTCGACGCGCGGACCATCCGGTCCAGCTCCTTCGCGTCGGGCTTCGATCCGACGATGTCCTTGTTCGTCCCCCAGATGCTCACCGGGTAGGCGAGCATGACGTGCGGGGCGTCGCGGTCGCGGATGCGGGTGACGAGCCGGGCGAGGCCGGACAGGTCGTTCGGCAGGCCCTTGACGAGCGGACCGCCGACGGCGCGCACGGACACGGGGGTGCGTCGGGCGTCGTCGCCGTGGCGCTGCTGGGCGTACCCCCACAGGTCCGGCTCGACCTGCAGCACCACGGCGCCGGGTCCCGCCTTGGCGATCCGCTGCAGCGCGCGGCGGAGGTCGCGGACGACCCGGCGGACGGTCGCGCCGCGGCGCAGGCCCGCGATGACCTTGCGCTGCTCGTCGACGTGGTGCTTCACGCCGGTCGTCTGCTGCAGCACGTAGTACGAGAGGAACGGGACCGTGCCGTGGGCGAAGGAGTCCTTGACGAACGCCGTCGCGTACGACCCGTCGCCCTCGCGCCAGTTCACCCACGAGTCGCGGTCCCCGGCGCCGCCCGACAGGTACGCCCAGCGGATCCCGTAGGGGGCGCGTCGGACGAGGGCGGACGCGCCGTCCTCGCCGTCGAGCAGCCCGATCTGGAACGTGGACGGCCAGCGGGTCGTGGCGGTGGAGGCGCGGCCCGCGACCGACGTGCGCACGCCGGTCGAGGTGGCGCCGGCCGGGGACGTGCCGCCGACGCCGGGCACGCCCGACGTCGCCGGACGGCCGGCGCCCTCGGCGCCGGAGGAGGAGTCGCCACCGCATCCGGCGACGAGGATCGCCGTCGCGACGAGCGGCGCGACCAGGTTGCGGGCCCCCACTACGGCGCCGGGGTGGTCGTGGTGGTGGTCGTCCCGGTCCCGGTCGTCGCCGACCCGTCGGCCGAGGGCGCGCCGATCCCGGGGATCCCGGTCGGTCCGGCGTCCGGCGTCGTGGTCGTCGTCGTGGTCGTCGTGGTGCGGTTCTCGCTGCTGGGGTCGACGCGTAGCCCCAGGCGGCGTCGCACGCGGTTGGACGCGGCGGTCGACAGGCCGGTCAGCTCGTCCACCCGGGCCAGCCGCGTGTTCTCGTCGAGGATGTGGAGCAGCAGCGTCCGGGCCGCCGCGGTGCGGATCCGCTGCTCGTCGCCGTAGATGTAGATCGCCCGCGACAGCGGATAGCTGCCGTTGTTGATCGTCTCCTGCGACGGGAACCGGCAGTCCGGCACGGCGTCGGTGACGTCGCGCCGCCGCGGGTCGACCTCCAGCGGACGGAGCACGTCGGCGTGCTGCTCGTAGTACGGGTAGCTGACGATCCCGAGCCGTCCGCCGGTGAAGACGTTCGGCAGGTTCGTCCTCCGGTACTGCGCGACGGCGCGGTCGACGGCCAGGCCCTCCTGACGGTCGGCCTCGCGGCCCGCGGCGCGCTTGGCCCGCTCCACCCGGGCGCGGTTGCGTCGGGCGAGAGCGCGCGGGTCGCGCACGGCGACGCGACGCCGGATCCGCCGTCGGTTCTCGGCCTCGATGTCCTCCAGCACGCGGGCGGCCGCGGCGTTGATCATCCGGCGCTTCGTGAGCGTCGCCTCGCGGCGGCGCTCGCGGCGGTACCGGTCGCGGTACGCGCGCGAGTCGCGCTCCAGGGCCCGCAGGCGGTCGACGGCGGTGACGAACGCGCCGATCTCGTCCTCGTCGTCCGTCACGCGCAGGTCGCCGCGCAGGTCGTCGAGGACGAGCGTGCCGTCCTCGCTGCCGAACACCGTGACGCCGATCGTCTGCATGATGTCGGACGGCGCCGGCGGGATCATGCCCTCGAACGGCCGGTCGGCGAAGCCGACCTGCGACCAGTTGCGGATGGGGGTGCCACGTCGCAGCAGCTCGCGCAGGCCGAGCAGCGTCAGGCAGTCGCCGCCCGGGTCGGTGCGGTTGCGGGTCACCACGACCGAGGTGCTGTAGGCGATGGCGATCGGGCGGGCGACCGCCAGCCCGTTGGCGCGGCACTGCTCCAGCTCGTCGGCGGTGATCCGACGGTTGGCCTGCAGCAGGTCGACCCGGCCGTTGCAGAGCGCCTCGAACCCGGCGACGGTCGGCTCGACCGTCACCCGGTAGGTCATCGAGCTGCCGCGGTCCTGCAGGTCGCGCACGGCGCGGGCGGTGATGCCGTCCTCCAGCTCGACCGAGACGTTGGCGACGCCGGCGGGCCGGGACGGCAGCGTGTTGCGGCGCGCCGAGCGGACCTCGGCGTCCTTGCGGGCCTGGACCTCGCGGCGCTCGGCCCGGGCCTGCTCGCCGCGGACGAGGTCGGAGCCCGTGTCGACGCCGCAGCCGACGAGGGCGACGGCGACGAGGCCCAGGGCGACGAGGGGCGACGTACGGGTCATCGGGGGGCCTCCGGCGGGGCGTCGGGGTCCGTGCGGGTGGCGGGCAGGCCGACCACCTCGAAGTCGCGCAGGCGGATCTCGCCGAGCTCGTCCCCGCGGAAGAGGTTCGAGTAGTCGGCGTTGGACTGGGCGTAGAGGGTGGGGGAGTCGGCGCGCTCGACGACGATCGCGCCGTAGTCGCGCAGGGCGACGAGGATCGCCTCGAGCGCGTCCTGGTCGGCGCGCACGACGCCGGCGGCGGCGCTGTTCAGGGCGTCCAGCGCTCCGTCCTCGGTCGTCACGCCGACCGAGCCGTCGCCGACGGTCGTGCCGTCTCCGAGGGTGGTGCCGTCCCCGACGACCGCGTCGCCGTCGGCCGCGGTGGTGGCGCTCGGGTCGACCCCCAGGCGGCGGGCGCGCCGTCGCTCCTCGTCGAGGCGCTTGGCGAGCGCGCGACGGACGCGGGCGAACGCGTCGGCGCGCAGGCGGATCCGGGCGCCCTGGGGCAGCGACTCGGGCGGTCCCAGGCCGTTGGTCGTCGACGCGGGCGCGACGAGGCGGCCGGCGGCGGCGCCGGGGACGCCGATCGCGAGGGCGTGCTCGATCCGGCCGTTGCGCAGCTCGGAGGGACGGATGAGCCCGGCCAGCAGCGGCAGCCCGGACCCACGGATGCTGGGGGTGCGGGGCGTGTCGGTGTCGGCGATCGTCCCGTGCCCGTCGCCCTGCAGCCGCCAGGCGCGGGAGAACTGGAACGACATCGCGTTGCCGGCCCGGCGGGCCCGCCACAGGTCGTAGACGACGCCGTTGGGCTCGTCGACGAGGACGACCCATCCGTCGTGGCCCGGGTCGGATCGGGCGTCGTCGGGCAGGCGCAGCCGGTCGGGGACCGCACGGCCCCCGGCGACGCAGCGCTTCTGGCGGCAGGTCATGTCGACCCACGAGCCACGACCGACCTCGAACACCGGTGGGGCCCAGCCGCGGGTGTTGATGAAGAGCCGGGTGAGGTTGCGGCGCAGCGACTCGGAGATGCCGTCGTCGCCGTCGCCGGACCACGAGCGCGCGGCCAGGCGGATCATCCGCTCGGAGTTCTCCGACACCGGCAGGCCGACGACGCGCCGGTTCCACACGCTCTGCTCGGAGAACGGCCGGCGGTCGACGTCGCCGGTGGTCGCCGGGGTGGTCGTCGTGGCGCCGCCGGTCGTGGTGGTCGTCGCGGGCGTGGTGGCGGCCGTCGAGGTCGACGAGGTCGCGCGGTCGCCCTCGCCGCACCCGGCGAGGATCGCGGCGGCCGCCAGCAGCGCGACGGGGGTCGTGCGACGGGTCACGGACCGACCTCGTCCGGGGCGTTCGGGGAGAGCGGGTTGAGCGGCACGCTGGTCGTCCCGGTCGTCGTGGTGGCGGGGTCGGGGGTCGTGCCCGCCGGCGGGGTGGAGGTCGTGCCGGCGCCGGCGCCGGAGGTCGACCCGGAGGCGCCGCCGGTCGTCCGGGCCGGGGTCCGCGGGGCGCTGGGGTCGCGGGTGGCGACGGCGAGCAGCGTGTAGGTGCCGGTGGAGAACACCGGCTGGATCCCGGCGACCCGTCCGCGCTCGATGCCGGGGCGGGCGGCCATGATCGCGTCGCCGCGCACGCCGGGCGCCACGAGGATGTAGCGCACGCGGCCCCACGGCCGGTTGATCAGGTCGTAGAACGGGCCGTCGCCGTCGTCGACGCGGTCGGCGAACCAGTCGGGGCGGTTGGTGAGGAGGATGACGCCGCCGGTGACGCCGTTGTCGGCGAGCACCCGGTCGCGGCGGTCGATGACCTCCTTGATGAACGCCGCCATCCGGCGCTCCGACGCGATGCCGACGGTGAATCCGCCGCGCGACGCGGTGCCGGTGCGGTCCTCGCCCGGGTTGCCCAGCCCGCGCAGGAACGCCTGCTCGAGGTTCTGGTACGGGTAGCGGTCCATCGCGACAGCTCCGGCGGGGATCGCCACCGCGAGCGCGACGAGCGCGGTGATCGCGCCGGTCGCGCCGGAGCGGGCGAGCCACGCGACGAGCCCGACGCCGAGCGCGGCGATCGGCAGCGCGTTGCGGATCGAGAGCACCGACTCGTCGTCGCTGAGGAGCACCCGGACGACGAGCATGAGGATCGTCCCGAGCAGCAGCATGATGAACGCCGGGGCGACCGATCCACGACCGGCGCGCGCGAGCATCCCGACGAGCGCGATGAGGGCGACGGTGGCGGCTCCGGCGACGAGCGCGAGCAGGTTGCCGGCGACGCCGCCGAGGGTCGGCGAGACCGGGGCGGGGTCGGCGCCCCCGCTGCCGCCGCCGGTGGTGACCCACCCGAACGGCGATCCGGCGATGACCCAGCAGATGAGGATCCACACGACGACCGCCGCGAGCATCGGCGCGAGGAGCGTGATGAGCAGGCCCTCCCGCTCGTCCTCGTCGGCCTTGGCGCGCGAGAGGACGAACGCGACGGCCATGGCGAGGAGCACCCCCCAGAAGAGGAAGCCGAAGCGGGCCATGCCCATCGCGCCGAGCGCCAGGCCGACGCCGGCGACGAACCGCGGCTGGTCCTCCACCGCCCAGGTGACGAGGAAGTAGATCGCCGCGGCGAGCGCGGCGATGTGGACCATGTCCGGCAGGCCGGTCCCGCCGTAGAACATCCAGATCGGGTTGAGCGCCACGAGCGCGGTCGCGCCGATCCGCATCCCGATCCCCATGCCGCAGCGGGCGAAGGTGCGGTGCAGGAAGAGCAGCGCCACCGCGCCCCAGAAGCCCGACGCGACCGGCAGCGCGACGAGCGACCCGGTGAGCGGCTTGATGACGGCGAACGGCAGCATGCCGAGGGCCTGCAGCGGCGGCTCGACGAACCCGAGCGCCGCGAGCTTCGGCGGGTCGTTGTGCCAGACGTAGACCGCCCGCACCATCGTGTTGAGCGCGTCGCTGGACACGACGCCCTGGGTGACGACCGCGTGGTAGCCGACGATCCCGAAGAGGAGCCACACGCCGAGGAACACCCCGAGCGACTCCGGCCAGCGGGCGGCGACGGGGACGGCGATGTCGTCCGGGCGGCGCGGACCGACCTCGGTCGACGGCCCACGGCCGTCGGACGCGTCCAGCAGCGGGACGAGCGTCCGCGGGGTGCGACGTTCGACCTCAGTGTCCATCCGGGCCTCCGGCGGCGGTCGTGGCGGTGGCACGGGCGTTCGTGGGGGCGCCCGTCCCGTTCGCCGACGCGCTCCCGTCCGCGGGGGCCCGCGGCAGCGACGCCGGTTGCGTGGCGGCGGCCGGGGAGGCCCCCGAGTCCAGGCCGTGCACGGTCTTCTCCCAGTAGAACGGGTTGGTGATGAGCTGGAGGAAGCCCTTCCAGGCCGCCATCGACATGAAGCCCCAGTAGATCGGGGTGAAGAGCGCCGTCCGCACCAGGCGGAAGTAGCCGCGGTGGACGACGCCGGCGATGTTGGCGTAGGTGAAGATGAAGTTGCCGACGATGAGCTGCGTGATCGCGGCGTAGTACACGAACCCGGGGAAGATGTCCTGGATGAACCCCAGCTGGGTGAGCGTGAAGAGCGTCGTCAGGATCCAGCTGAGCGGGTTGACGAGGAACGTCAGCGTGCCGCCGACGACGAGCTGGAAGCTCAGGAACCGTCGCAGGCCCAGCTCGCGCAGGAGTCGCAGCGGCGAGCGCATGTGGACGAGGTACGTCTGCAGGTAGCCCTTGATCCACCGGGAGCGCTGACGGATCCAGTTGGACAGGTCGCTGTTGGCCTCCTCGTACGTCGTCGAGTCGACGACCGCGGTCGACAGGCCGGCGCGCGACAGGCGGATGCCCAGGTCGGCGTCCTCGGTGACGTTGAACGGATCCCACGCCCCGAGCTCGATGAGCTCCTGCGTGCGGAAGTGGTTGGAGGTGCCACCCAGCGGGATCGGCGCCTTCACGGCGTCCAGGCCGGGCAGCATGAGGTCGAACCACGTGGAGTACTCGGCGGTGAACCAGCGCGTGAGCAGGTTCTGCTCCGCGTTGAAGTAGTTGAGCTTCGCCTGGATGCAGGTGACCTCCGGCGCGGCCTTGCGGAACGCGGCGACGACGGTCTTGAGCTGCTGCGGGTCGGGGCGGTCCTCGGCGTCGTAGATGACGGTGATGTCGCCGGTGGCCTGGATCAGCCCGAAGTTGCACGCCTTCGGCTTCGTCTTCGGCAGGCTGTCGGGGACGACGACGAGGTGGAAGTGCGACGGCAGGTCGAGCGCCCGGATCGCCTCGATCGTCTCGTCGTCCTCCTCCTCGCACAGCAGGCGCACGTCGAGGAGGTGGCGCGGGTAGTCCAGGCCGTGGACCCCGTCGACGAGGCGGCCGACGACGTCGGCCTCGTGGAACAGCGGGACGAGGATCGTGTACCGCGGCAGCTCGCGATCGTCGAGCGCGGCGATGTCCTCCGGCGTCACGTCGATCTGGGACTGCTGGCCCAGGCTCATGAGGATGAGGCGCAGCTTGTACCCGGACACCGCCAGGTGGAAGACGCTGTAGGCGCCGAAGAGCACCGCGAGGGTGACGATCGGGAAGAGCACCAGCAGCACGACGACCGCGATGACGAAGATCGCGAGGAACGCCTTCTGCACGCCGGTGGCGACGACGTGGCCGGACAGCTCGGGCCGGATGAGCTGGAGCCGGTCGACGGCGGTGCGGGAGTACGCGGCGCTGTACATCCGCTGGAGCAGGTCGGCGATCTGCCCGGGGGTGGCGAGCGCCTCGCGGATCGGCTCGGAGGTGTGCTCGGCCAGGCGCCGACGGACGTCGGGCCGCAGGCGGTCGGCGCACGCGACGAGCAGGCCGTGGTCGTCGAGGTGCAGCGGGACGATGCGCAGCTCCCGCTGGACCTCCTCGGGGATCGCGGCGAGCGCGTCCGCGTCCGGCTCGATCGCGCCCAGGTCGACGGCCGGCAGGTCGTGCAGCTCGGCGAGCGCGCGCAGGACGTCGTACTCGTCGATGACCTCGGCGTGGACGAGGAGGTCGCCGAGCTGTCCGCCGGACTCCTCCTGCAGCCGGAGCCCGTCGTCGACCTGCTGCGGGGTCGCGGCGCCGTGCGAGATGAGGATGTCGCCCATGAGCGAGCGACGGAAGTCGACCGGCCCGCGGGCCTCCTCGGACCCGCCGTAGCGCAGGTCCATCGCCTGCTGCATGTCGTCGGCGGCGGCGACGACGAGCCGCACCGGCATGCCGAGGAGCTCGCTGAGGTGCGAGCCGTCGCCGTGCTCGTCGGGGTCGAGGACGGCGATGACCGCGGTGCCCTCCTTCATCGAGACCGGCAGCGCGCGCATGCGGGCCGCGTCCTCGGCGGACATGAGCTGCACCACGAGCGGTCCGGGATCGCCGATCCGGACGAGCTCCAGGCCGTGCCGATCGGCGGTGCGGCGCGCCCACTGGGTCGCCAGGTCGCGCGCCCGGTCGTCGTCGCCGTCGCCGGGGCGCCACGCCGTCGCGCGCGGATGGTCGGCGGTCCAGGCGGCGGTCCGCGGGTTCTCCTCGGCCGGTCGGGCCGCCGGCTCGGCGGGCGCGGTCGCCGCGGCGTCGGCGACGGGGTCGGGCTCGTCGGGCTCGCCGGGAGCGGCGGCCTTGCGGCCACCGCGGATCATGACGACGAACGCCAGCAGGATGACGATGAGCGGCGCGACGAGGAACGCGGCGAAGAACACCGCGAACGCGAGCCCGATGGCGGTCGCGGTGACGAGGGCCTTCATCGGGCGTCCCGTGCGGCGAGGGTCACGACGATGCGGCCCTCCGCGAGGTGGCAGCCGGCGACGGGCCGTCCGAGTTGGGTGCGCAGCAGCCCGGCGAGCGGCGTCGGGCGCTCCAGGCGTACGCGCATGACGACGTCCGTGCCGGAGAATCCGACGATCGCGACGCCGCCGACGCTCGACAGGGCGCTGATGCGGGCCTGGATCTCGTCGAGCTCGCCGAGGTCGGCGACGGGGCCGACGACGATCTCGACGCTGGCGTCGCTGCGGGCCGGGGCGTCGTCGAGCGAGGCGGCGTGTTGGTCCCCGCGGGGGAGGTTCCCGGCCAGCGAGGCCTCGGGGCCGGAGAGCACCTGCAGCGTCTCGGGCAGCGGGGGGCGGGCGACGGGCTCGGCGTCGGTGCCGCGCAGCAGGGCGTCGACCGCTGCGTCGTCGACCACCCGGGTGGGATCGTCGGCGTTCGACGTGGCGAACGGGGCGGGCGACGGGTCGTCGGCGGGGGTGGACGGCGAAGCGTCCGTGGCCGGGGCGGCGGTCCCCGTGGCGGGCGAACCGTCGGTGGCCGGGGCGGGCCCGGTGGTGGGCGGTGCTGGGGCGGTCGGCGGCGAGGTGAGCCCGTCGGTGTTCGTCTGATCGCGCAGCAGGCTCGGGTCGAGCAGCCGTCGGACGACCGACTCGTCGAGCGGGTGGTGCGCGAGCTCGAGCGCCTGGCGCGCCTCGCTCACCGCCTCCTCGATCCGGCCGAGGAGCGTGGTGACGACCTGGTTGACGTTCGTCGTCGCGACCGCGGTGGGCGTGGGGGCCTCGCCGGGCAGCGGACCGGCGTCGGCGACCGGTGCGGCGTCCGGGGCGTCCGGTCGGGCGCCGTCCGGGGCGACCGTGACGTCGTCGGCGGGCGGAACGTCGGGCGCGTCGGTGGCGGCGGCCGGATCGGGGTCGCCCGATGGATCGACCGGGGCCACGGCGGCCGGATCGGCGCCGCCCGACGGGTCGACCGGGGCGGCCGGGGCCGCGTCGCCCGGCGGTGCGGGGTCCGCGGTGACCGTCGCCGCGCCGGCGGTCGCGAATAGCCGCTCGACCGCGGCGGCCGCCTCGGCCGCCGCCGCCTCGGCGCGCGACACGGGACCGGGACGATCAGGGGCGGCCTCCGGGGCGGGCGATCCGCCGTTGGGGCCGTCCGCCGCGTGCGAGCCGGATCCGGACGGGGCTTCGGCGGACGTCCCGGTGGATGATTTCGACGGCTCGTCGACCGCTCCGGGGTGCGAGGCGGTCGCGGGATGCGTGACCGGGGCGAGCGGATCGGGAGCCGGGTGATTGCCGTGAGCGTCGGGAGCGTCCGACGGAGGGGCAGGTCTATGAGGCGTCAAGGCGTCCCGTTCGGGGTCGGCTGGGCACCGCGGGCCCAGGGTGAATGAAGAGTCGACGGCCGTTGCCCGCCGTGCGTGGAGTGCTCGACCTTCGCGCCCGCTCCCGTCCCCCTGTCGCGACGGCGCGTGAACCGGGTAGCGACCCTAGCAGCTGCTGCGTCACATGTGGACATGTTGCTGCCATTTGTCACTTCGTCGCCGATTCCCGGATGTCGTTGTCGCGGCGCACAGTGCGACCGGTGTTCCGGGGAGGGGCCGTCGGGTCGTGCGGCGGGCATCACCCCGGGTATCGACAGGTCGCGCCGACTGCATGCTCGAACATATGTCGAGTCGCACGATCAGGGGATCGACCGATGGTCTATTTGAAGGATGGTCCCGGTCTGGTTGCTCGTGTCGCTGTGGTTGGCGCTCAACGGCGTCGCCGCCTTGGGACTGCTGATCGTGGGGCTCGATCACCGGTGGCGGTCGGCCGGCCGGTCGGGGGCGCCGGGCGTCGGATCACCCCGCCCCGCGCTGCGGCCTCACCACCGACGCGGGGTCCGCACCTGACGTCGGCGTGGCCCCCGACGCACCGCGCCCGGCCCGTCGCCACCATCGGCGTCGGGTGGACGGGGGCACGCTCGGCCGCTCCGGCGGCTCGGCGCCGTCGAGGATCGCGCGCGGCACGTCGCGGCACCACCAGTCGATGAGGGCGTCGGGCTGGCCGGCACGCCGCAGCGGTTCGGCGAGGCCGGGCGGGCGACGGCGGACGTCGTGCGCGTCGGACGCCATGACGTGGACGAGCCCGTCGCGGATCCACCCGCCGACGAGGCGCTGCGGCGGTCGGCCGAAGGCGCCGGTCACCGACCCGACGGTGGCCTGGGCCAACGCGCCCTGCGCGACGAGCCGTCCCAGCAGCCCCGGGTCCTGATGGAAGCTCACGCACCGCTCCGGGTGCGCGACGAGCACGCGGTGGCCGCGCTCCTGGATGTCGGCGACGAACCCCTCGAGGTGCGGCACGGGGATCCCGAGCGGCGGCTCGAGGAGGAGCCACGGCCCTCCGCCCAGGTGGAGCCCGGTCAGCTCGTCGTCGGCCAGCTCGGCGACGAGCGTCAGCGCGACCTCGCCACCGGTCACGATCCGTAGGGGGACGTCGGCGTCGGCGAGACGTCGGCGGAGCGCGTCGACGCCCTGCGCGATCCCGGGCGCACGGTTGGGGTGCTCCCACGACACGTGCGGGGTGCAGGCCGCCACCTCCACGCCGGCGCTCGCGTGCGCCCGCGCGAGCGCGAGAGCCCCGTCGACGTCGGCGGGGCCGTCGTCGATCCCGGGGAGCAGGTGGCAGTGCAGGTCGATCACGGGACGCGGGGTCGCGGCGTCGGCGGCGACCGTGGTCATCATCGCGTAGCGGGGCGGTGTCGATGCGACAGGCCGCGCGTGACGACGGGTGGCGTCGTTACGACGGGTCGCGCGTGACGACGGGCGGCGTCGTTGCGACGGCTCGGGCGTGACGACGGGCGGCGACACGGCGATGTCGGGGCGCGACGACGGGTCGTCGTCTCCGCGGTCCGTCACGATGTGACCGATGGGCACGCCCGACCACGATCCCGGGCGCCGTGCGCTCCTCGTGCCGTTGGTGGCGGCGGCGGTCGCGCTGGCGGGGTTCGTGGCGGTCGTCGTGTGGGCGCAGGTGGCGGACGCGTTCCCGGGGGACCGGCGGTCGTTGGAGTGGATCGCCGATCCGCGGTGGGACTCGCCGCGGGTCGGCCCGATGCTGCGGTTGATGGACCTGGCGGCCGATCCGGGCGTGGCGGTCATCTCGATCGCGATCGCGATGTCGGCGTGGTCGCGGGCGGGACGGCGCGAGGCGTGCGCCGTGCTCGCCGGCGCGTGCTCCGTCCTGGTGAGCGGCGCGCTCAAGGCGATCATCGGCCCGACGCCGTTCGCCGTCCAGCACGCGGTCCTCAACGGCGATCCGAGCCTGCCGAGCGGCCACGTGGTGTGGGCGGTCGCGTTCTACGGCACGATCGGCTGGATGGGCTGGCGGCGCGGCTGGTGGGAGCTGGCGCTCGCGTGCGCGGCGGTGGTCGTGGCGATGGGCCCCGCCCGCGCCCTCGCCGGCGTGCACCTCGTCAGCGACGTCGTGGCGGGCTACCTCTTCGGCATCGCCTGGGCGGTGCTCGTCATCGCCTGGTGGGAGCGGGGGAGGTCGCTCAGCGGTCGCCGAGCACCTCGGCCAGGCGCCACGGCTCGACCTGGTCGTCGGTGATGACGAGCCGCCAGCGGACGGTGCGGCGCACGCGACGGTCACGGGATCCCTCGCGCACCGCCTGGGTGTCGCGGTCCTCCCGGTACCACGCACCGGCGTAGTGGACGGTGACCTCCATGGCGGGCGGGGTCGCGTCGCCGTCGAGGGCGTCGATGGTGACCTCGTCGACGGTCGCGCCACGGACGACGGTCCGCACGGCGTGGGTGCGGTCGCCGCCGTACAGGAGCCGGTCGACCGCGGCCTGGTCGGCGACGCGCAGCAGGGAGTCGTCGGGCCCGTCGATCGCGTCGGTCCAGGCGGTCACGACCCGGCGCACGGCGATCTGCAGCACCGCGGGGCTGAACCGGTCGTCGACGAGCGACAGGTCCATCGCGGCGGCGTACGCGTCGTCGGCGAGCGACGTCGACACCAGGCCCGCCGCGTCGGCCGCCGACAGGGCGGCGTCGCCGACCGCCAGCTCGGTGCGGGCCCGGTCGGCCAGCTCGTGGTCCTGGTCGGGGCTGATGACCAGCGGCGCGCGCAGGTTGTGGGTGCCCTCGTCGTACTCCTCGATCGACAGCAGGATCCAGTCACCGTCGCGCTTGCCCATCGTCCAGTACTGCTCGACGGTGACGTCGCGGCCGGTCTTGCCGTTGAGGTACTGCTCCTGCCCGCCGGCGGTGCGCACCCAGATCTGCATGTCGCACGAGATGAACGCGACCGCCCGGTCGTCCTCGTCCGCGGCGCGGTTGACGATCGACACGACCTGCACCCGCGGCGTGCCGGACACGACCGCGCGGCTGTGCCAGCGACGCCGGGCGAAGTCCGCCAGGCGCCGCTGCCACTCCTGCAGCAGGTCGGCGCCCATGAGCGGTGCCAGCGCGTCCTGGTCCTGGTCGTCCCACGCCTTCTGGATCTGGACGAACCGCTCGTGGATCGTGGCCTGGAGCGCGTCGGGGTCGAACGCGACGTCGTCGACCGCCGCCTCGACCGCCGCCAGGCGCACCTGGGACTCGCGCGCGGACCGCTCGCGGTTCTGCTGCGCGCGCCTCGCCTTGGCGACGAGCCATCCGCCGACGATGAAGACGACGAAGAGCACGATGACGACGCCGAAGACCACGGGATCGCCGTCGCCGCTTCCCCCGTACGACCCGCCACCACCGGAGAACCCCCCGCCCCCGCCACCACCGCCGCCCGAGAACCCGGACGACCCGCCCCCGGCCTGGCCGAGAAGCCACGTGAGCGAGGACGATGCGCGGTCCATGACCCGGAAGCCAATCACTCACGGCGGCGACAAGTGGCGGTGGCGGGTGGTCGGGGGTGGCTGGGGCGGTCGGCGCGGCGGGGGCGGTCGCCGGGGTGGGCGGACCGGTGGCCGGGGGCGGGGTGGACCGGTGGCCGGGGGCGGGGTGGACCGGTGGCCGGGGGGGGACCGAGTACGCGACGTGGGTGGTCCTGAAGTCGGCCCACCCCCGGCGGGGGCCGCGTCGCCGGCGGCGGTGGGTGGCGGCGGTTGAGGACGTATGGCGTCCCGTTCTGCCGCCACTCCGCCCGGCCGGACCTCCGCGGGCGGGGGTGGCGGCGGTTGAGGACGCATGGCGTCCCGTTCTGCCGCCACCCCCGCCGGGCGGGCCTCCGCCGGCGGGAGTGGCGGCGGTTGAGGACGTACGGCGGCCCGTTCAGCCGCCACCCCGCCCGGGCGGACGCGCGTCGGTCAGCGACGTGGGCGCGTGGCGACGCGTTGGATCCGCAGGAAGAGGGACGCCGACGGGGTGACCGAGCCGGTGCAGTACGTGGACAGGCGGCTGCGTGACGTGCCGATCGCGCGGGCGAACGCCGCCTGGGTCATGCCGGTGTCGGCGACGAGCGTCCGGATGCGACGGGCGATCTCCGCCCTCTCCTCCCGGTCGTGGGCGGCGCGGGCGTCGTCGATCGTGCGGCGCAGGAGCGGGCCGACGCCGTACGGGGCCGCGTACGCCAGGTACTCCTCGACCTGTTGCGCGACGTCGCCCCACGGGTCCCGTCGGATCGCCCGGGTGATGGGGAGCCAGTCGCGCAGAGTGCCCCGCTCGATCGCCGAGACCAGCGCCTCGTACGGCCACTCCTCGACCGGCCGTCCCTCCGTCCCGTCGACGTTGCGCGACGCGACGCTCATCGTCCGGGCTCCCGGTCGGTGGTCGTCATCGGTCCTCGTCCTCGCGTCGGACCGTGGTGCTGGCGAGGGCGTCGCGCGTGACGGTCACCGCTCGGCCGCCGCGCGTCGGACCGTGGTGCTGGCGACGGCGTCGCAATCGTGGCGTTCACCGCTCGGCCTCCACGCGTCGGACGATCGTTTCGGCGAGGGCATGACTGGCGACGTTCACCGGTTCTCCTCCACATGTCGGACGATCGCGCCGGCGAGGGCGTGACGCGCGACGTTCATCGCTCGGCCTCCACGCGTCGGACGATCGTGTCGGCGAGGGCGTGGCAGGCGGAGACGACGTCGGTCCAGCGGTGCCAGCGAGGGTCCAGGCCGCGGTAGCTCGCCAACTGGCGGGTGACCCGGCTGTCGCGTGGCTCCGGTTGCGACAGGCGTTGCACGAGCGCGGTGAGGACCGAGTCGGCGCCTCCTGAGCGGTCCGCGTAGTACGCGTCGATGCCCGCCAGCGTGGTGGCCGCGTCGTCGATCCCGATGGTCTCGGTCAGCGCGACGACGTCGAGGTGGTCCCGCACCTGGTTGCGCTGCACGACGAGGTAGGACTTGATCCGCAGCATCTCGGCGAGCGGCGGAACCCTGACCGGTCCCGCCCCGGGCACGTCGACCTCGACGACCTCGAGCGGCCGGGTGCGCCGGAGTTGCCGCAGGCCGGCTTCGATCCCTCCGAGCGAGCCGAGCAACGTCAGCGGCGGCGAGCTCGCCCGGACGCTCGTGACCCAACCGTCGGTGGCCTCGACCGCCTCGAGGATCTGCTCGTACCGGTCCGCGAGGTCGCTGACGATGTGGTCGTGGTCGAACGACTCCCGGTGCCGGGCGTAGAGCGCGGCGGCGGTTCCGCCGACGAGTACGGCGTCGGGCACGACCTGCTGCAACCGCGAAGCCGACGCCAGCACCGTGGCAACACGATCGGGCAGCGACGGGCGGTCGCCGAGGGCGTGGTCCGTCGACCGGTCCTCCATGGGGCGAATGTATCGAATCTGATACCGGCAAGTGTGGCCTTGCGTGGTCGGGGGCGTTGGCTCAGCCCCGACCGGCTCACTCGGCGAGGACGTCGGCGGGCCGGGCCGCCGGCAGTGGGGGTGGACCGAGAAGGCGACGCGGGTGGTCCTGAAGTCGGTCCACCCCCGTCAGGGCCGGGCCGCCGCCGGCGGCGGGGGTGGTGGCGGTTGAGGACGTATGGCGGCCCGTTCTGCCGCCACCCCGGCCGGGCGGGTCTCCGCCCGCGGGGGTGGTGGCGGTTGAGGACGTGTGGCGTCCCGTTCTGCCGCCACCCCGGCCGGGCGGGTCTCCGCCCGCGGGGGTGGTGGCGGTTGAGGACGTGTGGCGTCCCGTTCTGCCGCCACCCCGGCCGGGCCGGGCCGGGCCGCCGCCTCCGCCCGCGGGGGTGGCGGCGGTTGAGGACGTATGGCGTCCCGTTCTGCCGCCACCCCCGGCCCACGGATGCCGCCCCCGCCCCCGCCCTCGCCCCCGCGAAGAGGACCGGCCGGCCGGACCGGCCGGCCCCGCGAACCCGAGCCGAGCCCCGCGAACCCGAGCCGAGCCCCGGGAACCCCTGAACCTCGGGACCCCCAGCCCCCGGGCGACCCGCCCCGGACCCCCTACCGCGCCCCATCCCCGCGGAACACCGCGGGGAGGGTCTGCAGGAGGAGCTTGATGTCGCCCCAGAGGGACCAGTTGGCGACGTAGACGTAGTCGAGCTGGACCATCTCGGCGAAGGGGACGGACTTTCGGCCCAGGACCTGCCACAGGCCGGTCAGTCCGGGGGTGAGGTCCAGGCGGCCGCGGGCCCAGCCGTCGACGCGGGCGTCGTCGCGGGCGGACAGGGGGCGGGGGCCGACGAGGCTCATGTCGCCGCGCAGGACGTTCCACAGCTGCGGCAGCTCGTCGAGGCTCGTGGAGCGCAGGAACCGGCCGACCCGGGTGACGCGCGGGTCGTCCTCGATCTGCAGCCAGTGCGGGTCGGTGCTGCGGGCCATGAGGTCCTCGACCATCGCGTCGGCGTTCGGGACCATCGTGCGGAACTTCAGGACGTCGAACCGCTTGCCGCCCCGTCCGATCCGAGACTGCCGGAAGATCACCCCGCCACGCGAGTCGACGCTGATCGCGATCGCGATCGCCACCAGCACCGGGGACAGCAGCACGAGCCCGCAGAGCGACCCGACGACGTCGAGGCCGCGCTTGATGCGGTTGGCGGTCCACGACAGCATCGGGGGCTGCAGCGACACGACGGTCGCCCCGCGCACCTGGTCGATCGTGGCGCCCAGGCCGACGACGTCGAAGTGCTCGGGCATGACGGTGAGGTTGACCCCGGTCTGGCGGGCCCACGCCACGAACTCCGCGACCGACCGGTCGCCCAGGTCGCGGGTCGACAGCAGCACCCGGTCGATCCGGCGACTGAGGACGAGGTGGCCCAGGCGCGAGCGGACGTAGTCGTTGGGGTCGTCGCCCTCGCGGCGGTGCCACACGTCGGGCAGCGGCTCGTCGCCGACGACGGTGATGTCACGGCGGGCGGCGAGGCTGGCGCGCACGACGACGGTCGCCGATCCGCTGCCGATGAGGAGGATGCGGTCCGGGCCGACGATGAAGGTCGTCACCCACCGGGCGGCGATGCGGGCGAGCGGGACGAGCACGACGCCGGCGACGATGAGCGATCCCAGGGACCAGGCGAGCTGCGATCCGCCGAGCGCCGCGAACGTGATCCACGACACGATGCTCGCGACGAGCGACGCGTGGAACACCCGGGGGACCTCGTCGAGCGTCGACGGCAGGACCGAGTGGGGCTCGCGGGCGTACAGCCCGTAGACGTGGAACACGGCGAGCCAGATGACGAGGCTGACGGCGATGCCGCCGGTCGGCAGGCCGATCGGGGCGGCCGACGATGCGGCGACGATGCCGAGGATCACCCCGACGGTCGCGATGTCGGCGGTCGCGAGCGCCAGCTGCCGGGTGCGGCCACGTATGAGGCGGCGGCGTGCGGCGTCGGCGAGCGTGGCCGGCGGAGCGGCGGTACGTCGCTCCCCGGGGTCGGCGGCGGTGCGGGCCGATGACGCGCCCGAGGACGCCCCGCCGCTCGACAGTGATCCGGTCGAGGCCGCCCCGGTCGTCGGCGCACGGGTGCCGGCGCCGCCCAGGGCGGTGATCGTCGCGGTGGTGTGTCGGGGATCGCGGAGCACGGAACGCCGTCGTCGGTCACCGATCCGGGGTGCACGGTGACGACCGTCGCCCGTGGTCGTCACGGCACGACGGTGGAATGAAACCCATGAACCGATCCCGCCGGGACACCAGCCGCAGCAACCCCCAAGCCGCTACGGATCGCGAGATCAAGATCCACCATGCCGCACGGGGAACAGATGCGCAAGGGCTGTTCACGCAATGGACAACCCCCCCGGTCGTCGGGAGGGTCGGAACTTCCCATGGACAGGGGCATCGGGGCCGCGTGAGCACCATCGCCGGTGGACATGATTCACCCGCCGGGGATGGACGGACGTTCGACGTCCGGACGTGCGTCCGTAGTCCGGCGCGGTAACGATTGCGGCGGCTATGCTTTGCGAGATGGGCCAACTACGGCGCTTCGTGGACCTGGTCCTCGTCCTGCTCCTGCTGCCGCTGTTGGCGCCGTTCGCGCTCCTCGTCGCGATCTGCGTGTTCCTCGACTCGCCGGGGCCGATCCTCTATCGCGCGCAACGCGTGGGGACCGGTGGTCGGACGTTCGACATGCTGAAGTTCCGGACGATGCGCCACGGCGCGGCCGGGCCGGCGGTGAGTCGCGCCGACGATCCGCGCTACACGCCGTTCGGTCGGTTCCTCGCCCGGACGCGCCTCGACGAGCTGCCGCAGGTCGTCAACGTGGTGCGGGGCGAGATGCGGCTCGTCGGACCCCGTCCCGAGGACCCGGCGTTCGTCGCGCGCTACGCCGACGACTACCGCACGATCCTCAGCGTGCCGCCCGGCGTGACCGGGCCCGCGGCGGTCGAGTTCGCGTGGGAGGGCGAGGTGCTCGCGCTCGCCGAGGAGGCGGAGCGCGAGTCGGTGTACCAGCGCGACATCCTGCCGCTGAAGGTCGCGATCGACGTGCGGTACGCGCTCGAGCGCACCTGGTCCGGCGACCTGTGGATCCTGTTGCGCACGCTCTCGGTGCCGTTGCGGCAGTGCTGGCTGCCGCTCATGCGGCGCGGCGGTGGGGCTCGACCGCGTAGGCTCGTCGTGTCGACCGGGTTGACGGTGGGGTGCGTGGCCGTCTTCGCGGTGAGCCTGACCCTCGACGGATTGGCGACGCTGTGAACCGCTGGACCTTCCCGACCGCCCTCGCGGTCGTTCTCGGACTCGTCGTGGCGGCCCCGGCGGCCGCCGACGACGACGTGACGTTCGTCGATCCCGGCGTCGACAGTCCGGCGGGGATGCAGTACGAGATCCCCGCGTCGTCGGCCCGGCGTGACGCCGCCCCGACGCCGCGTCGCGGGTCCGGCGGCGGGTCGGGCGGCGGGTCGGGGCGCGCGGCGATCACCGGGTCGGCCGGCTACGGCACCCCGACCGACGCGCCCGGCGCTGCGTCGGGCGGGTCGACGTCCGACGCGGGATCGGCCGGCGGCGACCGTGGGCGGACGGGACGCGACGGCGCGGACCGCGAGGACGACCGGTCGGAGCGGCGGCGGCTGTCGTCGGCCGCGGACGGCTCCGGTCCGGCGGTCGGCCGGACGTCGGACGCCGGCGCGGCGGGCGTCGCGATGCCCGCCACGGACGATGCGGCCGTGCGCAGCGGCGGGATCGGTCCGGACGTGGACCGCGCGGTGCTGCTCGTGCTGCTGGCGCTCGTCATCGGCGGGGCGTTCGGGATCGCGTTCCGCGGCGCACGGCGGTCCGCGCGGTGACGCTCGCGTGAGCGGACCACGGGACCGGCCCGCCACGGGCCGACCACGACATCGGCCCGCCGCGGGCCGTGCAGCCGACCGGCCCGCCGCGGGCCGCGCAGCCGACGGGCCGGCTGCGGGCCCGGCCACCGACCGGCCCACCACGGGTCGGCCGCGTTCCCGGCCGGCGTCGTCGCGCCTGCCGGAGGGCGCCCGGGTCGTCGGGCCGCTGCTCGTGCTGGCGCTCGGCGCGTACGGGGCGGCGTTCGACGGGGGGTTCCTCCTGCGCCACTGGGCGCCGGTGGCGGTCATGGTGCTCTTCGCCGTCGCGGTGCTCGGGCCGGGCCGGGCGCCGCGGCCGTTGCTCGTCGCGATCTGGGCCGGGTGGGGGTTCGCCGCGTACTCGGTGCTGTCGGCGACGTGGGCGACGATGCCGTCGCAGGCGTTGCAGGGCGGCGTCCGCACCGCGCTCTACGTGGGGCTGCTCACCCTCGCCCTCGTCGGCCTCACCGACCGGCGGTCGGCGCGCGAGGCCGCGACGACGCTGTTGGTGGCGCTCGGTGGCCTGGCGTTCCTCATCCTCCTGCTGCTGCTCGTCGGGGACGGCACGTCGCTCATGCTCGCCGGTCGGCTCAACGAGCCGATCGGGTACCGCAACGGCACCGCGGCGTTGTTCGCCACCGCCGCGGTCGGCCTGCTGTGCGTGGCGGGCGCACGCGACCTGCGCCCGGCGCTGCGCGGCCTGGCGTTCTCGGCGGCGGTGACCGCGCTCGGCCTGGCGTTCCTCACCCAGTCGCGGGGCGTCCTGGCCGCCGCGGCGCTCGGCGTCGTCGTGGCGGTCGCGCTGGGGCCCGACCGGTTGCGGCGGACGTGGTCGGCGATCGTCGCCGTCGGGTTCGTCGCGGTGATGTCCGGTGGGCTGCTGGAGCCCTACGACGTGTTCCTCGCCGACCGGATCACCGACGCCGACGCGACGTTCCGTGCGGCCCGGACGCTGCTCGTCGGGGCGATCCTGGCGTTCCTCCTCATGTTCCTCGTCGCGGTCCTCGACCGCGGCCTGCGCGGCGACGAGATCGCCCGGCGCGCGCGACGCACGAGCGTGGCGCTGCTGGCGGTCGGGGCGCTCGTCGGCGTGGCCGGGGGGCTGGCGGCCACCGGCGATCCGGTGTCGTTCGTCGACCGCAAGGTGTCGGAGTTCACCAACCTCGAGCAGACCGCCCAGACGGGCAGCACCCGCATCGGCAGCGTCAGCGGCCAGCGCTACGACCTGTGGCGGGTGGCGTGGCGCGAGTTCGTCGACCATCCGCTCGTCGGGGTGGGGGAGGGCTCGTACCGCACCGGCTACTACGCGCGCCGCGCGACCGATCGCAACCTCACGTCGGCGCACAGCCTGCCGTTGGGGGTCGCGGCCGAGCTGGGCCTGGTGGGGATCGGCCTGGCGGTCGCGGCGCTCGTGGCGTTGCTCGTGCCGATCGTGCGGCGGCTGCGCGACCTGGACCGCGACGACCGGCGCGTCGCGTCGGCGATGATCGCGGTGGCGGCGGTCGTCGTCGGGCAGTCGCTCGTCGACTGGACGTGGACGATCCCGTTGCTCGGGGGCACCGCGATGCTCGCCCTGGGCGTGGCGGGGGCTCTGGCGTTCCGGCGGCCCGGCGCGCCACGGCCGGAGCGCTCGCCGCGGGTGGTGACCGTCGGGTTGCGGGTCGTCGCGTCGGTGACGGTCGCGGTGGCGGTCGCCCTGTACCTGGGCACGGCGTACGTGCGCGAGGCGCGCGACGCCCGGATCGCCGGGGACGCCGCCGCCCAGCTCGACGCGGCCCGCGACGCGCAGCGGTTGCTGCGGTGGGATCCCGAGCCGCGGTGGCTCGAGGCGGGGGCGCTCGAGGCGCTGGACCGGCCCGACGACGCGCGCGCCGCGTTGCGGGAGGCGATCGACCTGGAGCCCGAGCACTTCGTCGGCCACGTGCTGCTGGGCGATCTGGAGCTGCGCCTGGGTCGGCCGGACGACGCGCGCCGCGCGTACCGTGCGGCGTTGCGGTTGAACCCCCGGGACGCGGGGCTGCGCGAGCTCGCCGGCCGCTGAGGGCGCGCCGGTGCGGGTCGCGTTCCTCACCCACTACTTCCCGCCCGAGGTCGGTGCGCCCCAGGCCCGGCTCGACGGCCTGACCGCGGGGCTCGCGGCGCGCGGGATGGACGTGGCGGTGCACACGGGGTTCCCGCACTATCCGGACGGCCGGGTGCTGCCGCCGTACCGGGCGGGGGTCGTGCGTCGCGAGGACCGGGACGGGGTGCGGGTGGTGCGCTCGGCGGTGCTGCCGGTCGCCAACCGCGGCACGGTGCTGCGCCTGGCCGACCATGCGACGTTCGCGCTCGGCGCGGTGCTGTCGGGCCGGATGGTCGGGCGTCGCGACGTGGTGGTGGCGGAGTCCCCGCCGTTGTTCCTCGCGGTCGCCGCGGCCCGGTACGCCCGGGCGCGCGGGGCGGCGCTCGTGCTCAACGTCGCCGACCGGTGGCCGGAGAGCGTCGTCGCGGTGGGGGCGATGGACCGGGGCCGGCTCGTCACGGCCGCCGAGCGTCTGGAGGCGTTCGCCTACTCGCGGGCGACGGTCATCACCGCGCCGGCGGTGGGCCTGGCGCGGGCGCTCGACGAGCATCCCGCGGCCCGCGGCCGGGTGCGCCGGATCCCGCCGGTGGTGGCCGCGTCGAGCGGCCGGGTCGGCCCGGTGGCGCCCCGCCCCGGCCCGTTGCGGGTGCTGTACGCGGGCACGGTGGGGATGGCGCAGCGGCTCGACACGCTGATCGACGCGGCCCGGATCGTCGGGCCGGACGTCGTGCGGGTGGCGATCGCCGGGTCGGGCGCCGACGCCCCCCGGTTGCGGGAGCGCACCGTCCGCGAGGGGATCGACCACGTGCGCTGGCTGGGCACCGTGCCGCGCGACGACGTCGGCGGGTTGCTGGAGGACGCCGAGGTCGTCGCGGTGCTGCTGCGCGACGCGCCGTTGTTCCGCGACGCGTTGCCGACGAAGCTCGTCGAGGCGATGGTCGCCGGGCGACCGGTCGCGTTGTCGGCGGCCGGCGAGCCCGCCGTGCACGTCGAGCGCGCCGGGTGCGGGGTGGTGGCGCCGCCCGAGGATCCGGTGGCGCTCGCCGACGCGCTGCGCGGCCTGTGGCGTGACCGGGCGGGCCTTGTCGCGCGCGGCGAGCGCGGACGGGACTATGCGCGCATGTCGTTCTCGCCGGACGCGTCGATCGACGCGTGGGCGGCGCTGCTGACCGACGTCGCGGCCAGGCGGGCGTAGAGGCCCTGCAGGCGGGCGCGCTCGGTCGTCCAGGTCGGTGGGGCCTGCGGCGCGCTGGTGGGCGGCAGCGCGAGCGCGTCGTGGATCGCGCTGGCGATCGACGCCGGGTCGCCGGGGGCGGCGAGCCGCGCCGACGGCACGGTCGTCGCCAGGCGGCGCATCTCCGGCAGGTCGCTGGCGACGAACGGGATCCCCGCCGCCAGGTACTCGAACACCTTGTTCGGCAGCGCGAGCCGGTGGTTCTCGCACGTGTCCTCCAGCAGCGACGCGCCGACGGTCGCCTGGGCGGTGAGCCCCAGCAGGTCGCCGAGCGGCGCGGCGGGCAGGAACCGCACCCGGTCGGCGACGCCGTCGGCGGCCGCGATCGCCCGCAACCGGTCGGTGACGTCGGCCGTGCCGTCGCCGAGGAAGAGGACGGTGACGTCGTCCGGCAGGCGGGGCACGGCGCGCACGAGCGCGTCGCAGCCCCGGCCGACCGCCGGGGCCCCCTGGTGCAGGACGATCCGGGCGTCGGCGGGGAGGCCGAGTCGCCGGCGCACGTCGTAGGCGGGCGGTCCGACGCGCAGGTCGGTGACGTTGCGCACGACCGTCGGGCGCTCCGGCAGCCGGTACAGGTCGACGAGCCGGTCGGCGATCCCGTCGCTGACGGTGACGGTCGCCCGCGCCCGCCGGATCCCGACGGTCTCGATCGCCGCGACGAACCGCGCCCACCACCGGTCGCGGTACGGCACGCTCGTCGCCAGCTCGTGCGTGTCGTACACCACCGGCGCGCCGGTCACGCGGCGCGCGACGAGGCCCGGCAGCAGCATCGCGGCGTCGTGCACGTGGATGACGTCGGGCCGCTCGGCGACGACCCCGCGCACGAACCACAGCAGGAACGCGGAGCGGTACGCGGGGCGCGGCAGCCGGCGGCGCATCCATGCCGGCGGCAGGACGGAGCGCCGCGCGAACCCCAGGTCGTCGGCGGGGTCGACGGGGGCGAGCTCGACGACGGTGACGTCGTGGCCGGCGGCGACGAGCGCGGTCGCCTCGCGTCGCACCCGCGAGTCGTGCACCACCGACTTGTGCAGCAGCATCGCGACGCGCAACCGCGGCGCGGCGCCGGGCGTCGTCATCGGCCGCGTCGGAAGACCGCGTACGCCGGCTTGGGCTTGCCGTGCTCGTCGACGAGGCCCCAGTGGGTCTCGTACCCGTCGGCGGCGGACGGCTGGTCCTGCAGCGTGAACCAGCCGAACGCGGCGATGCGCGACGAGCGCTTGCGGGCGATCGCCAGCGCCGAGCGCAACCACGACGCCTGGGTGCCCCGCGACACGTAGAAGTTGAAGAACCGGTTGGCGTGGTCGGTGGGGAGCGTGAACTCGCTGAGGTACAGCTCCATCGGGTCGGCGCGGCGCGCCTTCCTCGACCGGCGACGGTCGATCCACCGGTCGACCCATCCGGCGAGGTGCCGCACCGACGACATGTCCGCCAGGCCGTGCTCCAGCCGCGGGTTCTTGAGGTTGGGGCGGCGGGCGGAGAACGGGTTGTGGCCGTACAGGTCCATCCGCGGCGGCTTGCCGTTGGGCAGGCGCATGTTGCGGATCCAGTCGCGCGGCGCGATGTGCCCGGTGGTGAACGTCATCCCGGCGATGACGAGGTTGCGCTTGCTGCGGGCCTTCAGCGCCCCGTAGGCGCGGTCGACGAGCCGGGCGTAGCGCCGCGGCGCCTCGCGATCGGCCTTCGACAGCGGCTGGGCGTAGGCGCGGGCCGGGGTGGGGGCCCAGTGGAAGTGCTGGTTGGGCTCGCCCCAGATCATCCATCGGCGCACCCGCGGGTAGCGCTTGGCGGCGGCGACGACGAAGTCGGCGTAGTCGCGGTCCGATGTCGGCGGGATGCTGAACGCCTGGCCGCCGTTGGCCCACCCGGGGGTGGCGCGCACCATGAGCGCCACGTCGATCTTCGCCTTGCGGGCGTCCTTGACGGCCTGGTCGAGCGCCGCCGGCCAGCTGTAGGCGGGGTCGTCGGGATCGCGGGGATCGTCGGGCCTGCGCGTGGCCACCTGGTTCCACAGCAGCTGGTACTGCCAGATCCCGACGCGCAGCTTCTTGTAGGTGGAGAACGCGTCGGTGGGACCCCAGATCGCCTTGCGCGACGACGGCAGCGACTTGAAGTCCTTCTTCGCCTGCTTCGACTTCTTCGCCCCGGACCGCTTGGCCTTGCCCTTCTGGGTTTTGCCGGACTTCGCCTTCGCGGCGGTGGCCGGCGCGGGATCCAGGCCCGGTGCGAGGCCTGGCGCGCCGGCGGCGCCGGACCAGACGAGCGCGGTGAGCAGGGCGACGATCAACGTCCGCGAGAACACCGTAAGCACTATAGGCTCCGTCTATGAATGAGACGCCGGTCACGGAGCCCCGGGGCGCCACCGCCGGCGCCGGTGCGACGGACCGCCGTCAATCAGTGTCGATCCAGCTCTCCGCGCCGACGTTCGGCGCCGCCGAGCTCCGTGAGATCACGGCGGCGATCCAGGACGGGTGGGTCACCGGTGGTCCACGCGTGGCGCGCCTGACGATGGGGTTGCGCAGCTACCTGGGGGTGGAGCACCTGACGTGCGTCAGCTCGTGCTCGGCGGGCATGAAGCTCGCGCTCGTCGAGCTGGGGGTGGGGCCCGGCGACGAGGTGCTGGTGCCGGCGGTGACCTTTGCGTCGTGCGCCAACCTCGTGGTGCACCAGGGGGCCGTCCCGGTGCTGGTGGACGTGGATCCCGACACGGGGCTCATCGACCTGGACGGGGCGCGCGACGCGGTCACCGAGCGCACGAGGGCGGCGTTCGTCGTGCACCTGCACGGCCGCCCGTTGGACATGGATGCGGTGGCGGCGTTCACCGCGGACACCGGGGTGCCGGTGATCGAGGACGCCGCCCATGCGATCGGCGCCCGGTGGCGCGGGCGGATGATCGGGTCGTTCGGCAACCCGACCGCGTTCTCGTTCCATGCGAGCAAGAACATGACGACGGTCGACGGCGGCGCGCTGGTCAGTCCGTCGCGTGACGCGGCCGACCGGGCCGGGTTGTTGTCGCGGCAGGGGATGAGCCGGCCGTCGTGGGATCGCCACGAGGACGAGGCGCCGGGCGCGTACGACATCGTCGCCCCGGGGTTCAAGTTCGCGATGCACGACGTCGCGGCCGCGCTCGGCATCCACCAGTTGAAGGCGTTGGACGAGCGCACCGAGCGGCGGTTGCAGCTGGCGCGCCTGTACGACGACGCGCTGGCCGACGTCGACGTGCGGGTGGCCCCGCCCGCCCCGGACCATGCGCGCCATGCGATGCACGTCTATGCGGTGCGCATCCCCGGTGGCGAGGCACGCCGCAACCGCGTCGCACGCGAGCTGAGTCGCGCCGGGATCGGCACGAGCGTGCACTTCCGCTCGTTGCACCTGCACACGTACTACGCGGAGTCGCTCGGCCTGGAGCCGGATGACCTACCCCGGGCCAGGGCGTACTCCGACGAGTCGCTGAGCCTGCCGATGCACCCGGGCCTGAGCGACGGGGACGTGGAGCAGGTGGTTGAGGCGCTGCGGGGGGCGTTGGGGGGCTGAGCGCGGCGTGGGGGGGCGGGTGGCGCGTCAGTCGCGGCCCGCGGCGGTTGGCGGCGCGTCCATGCGACCGAGCCGCCTGACGCGTGCGTCGACGACGGCCGGATCGATGCCGGCGGCGTCGGCGATCCAGGCGGGGGTGCGGCCGTGGGCGTCGAGCAGCGACCGGAGCGCGGCGTCCTCGAGGGCGGTCGGGTCATCGGTCCGCGACGGGCGGCGGGCCAGGCGACGAAGCGCGGCGAAGAGCACCCGCCGGTGCGATGGCGGAAGGATGGCGAGCGCACCGGCCGCATAGATGAGCGATACGACGATCGCGACGCCGAGCGTCGGGATCGGGTCCAGGTCGATCGGCCAGACCGCAGCGGCGAGCATGGCGGTCAGCGCGATGATGGCGAGCAGCCGCCACGTCGGGAGGGGGAGTGGGGTGGGGCCGCGTTGCGTGAGGACGAGCAGCACGGTGATGCCCGTGCCGTACCCGATCGCACCACCGACGACGACGCCGCCGGGGCCGAGGTGGCGTAGGACGACGAACGACACGCCGACGAACAGCACCGCGGCGGTGACGGCCAGGATGACGAACATGCGCCGCTTGTTCGGGAACTCGGCGATGCGGTAGGCCATGATGAAGAGCCCGTGCAGGGCGAAGTTCGCCGCCACGAGCGGGATGTACTTCGCGGCGTCGGCGTAGCTCGATCCCACGATCGCGACCCACCAGTTGGCCGAGGCCAGGAGGAAGAGCCACACGCCACCGGTGCCTGCCAGGAACACCAGGAGCACGGCTGCACTGACTTGCGTTCGTCCGTGCGTCTCGTCGATCGCCCGATGCTCGGGGTCGATCCGCATCGGGCCCCACGCCATGTGGAACGTGGCGGTCCAATACACGGCCAGCGCGCCGAAGCGTGAGGCGGCGCGGTAGAAGCCTGTGGCGTCGGCGTTCGCGAATCGTGAGACGAGGAGCAGATCTCCGAGTTGGATCGTCTGGAACGACAGGACGATCGGTACGAGTGGTGCTCCACGACGTGTGATCACGACGGCGTCGTGACGGGACGCGCGAGCCGCAAAGTACCCGCGGCCCATGACGAGGCCGACGGCGAGGGCACCGACGTTCCCGGTCGCGATGCCCAGCACTCCGGCTTCGAGTCCCAGGCCCGCCACCAGGAGCACCGCTGTCGCCCCGACCGTGATGAGCGATTGGCTGAGGACCGTCACGAAGTACGCGAGGGGGCGACGGTCGATCCTCAGCAGGTTGGCCGTGAGGCGAGCGGTCGCCCCTGCGGTGCCTGCGAGTCCGGCCATTGCGAGCAGATGCGCGGGCTCGGCCTGGTGGAGGACTTGGGCTTCTAGGAGGTTCCCGCCGAGGACGAGCGGGATCGTCACCGCCGCGCCGACGCCGGCGATCATCAACGCTCCGGTGGTGGCCGCCCTGGCGGGGTCGCTCACGGTGGATCGACGTTCGTCGTCACCGACCCCGTCGTCGTCTCCGGTGCTTCCGAAGACGGCCGCCATCGTGCCTTGGAGCGTCCCCAGGCTGGCAAGGACGCTGACCCCCGTCGCCAACACGAGCAGCACCGCGAGCTGGCCGAACTCCCAGGTCTCGAGCGACCTCGCCAAGAGAGCGAGGTTGACCATGCCCGCCACGACGACGGTGATGTTGGCGGTCGCGTAGACCGATTGGTGGCGCCCGACGCGCGCGGCAATCTGCGCGACGCCTGCGTTGGCCTGCGAGCGCTCAGATGGTCGCGTGGGCACGAGTGAGGAGGGGCTCGCGGGATTCATCAGGGCTGACGGAACGTCGTGCACGGCGATCTGGTCGGAAAGGCACCGCGGGGAGTCGGAAGCCCCGGCTTCGGGCTCCGCGCCTGATCTGCACTTGAGTAAGTCGTGTGGCTCGGGCACGGTACGAGTGTCCTCCGGTGCCCATCACTCTTCAGCGGTCTGCGCTGAGGTTGCGTGCATGGCCGACGACATGACGGGAACTCGCCGCACGGTGGTCAGTGCGGAAGTTCTGGGGAGGATGACTTGGCGCACGATCAGTCGGGGTCTAGCTCTCGAAGACTGGGAGGCCGGATGCGACCACTCCCGCGGCGCGCCGCAGCGCGTTGTGCGTCTCGCGGAGCTCCGACGTATGCGAACTTCCCCGAACAGCGGTGAGCAGTACTGGGGCTCCCGCGGCGTCGAAACGCGTCATGACGAGGTGGCGAAACGCGAGTGTGGACCGACCACTCCACAAGGCACGATCGTCGGGGCTCCCAGCCGTGCGCGCGCAATGTGCGAACCATGCGACATGGGCGGCGATGTGATGTGTTGACATGGGGGTGCGACCGCGGGGCGTGGTGGTGGCAGCACCGGTGCGGGGATCAAACAACGAAGTCCACGCCCACTCCGCTCCCTTCACCACTGCGTTGCGCACCGTGTTGTCGTCCAATCCGGCGTCGAGCATCTGAGCGAGGCTGTCGCCGACCTGGCCTTGTCGCGCGTCGCCATCGGGACGATGTCGCACGGGCCACATGCCATCATCCGAGAGTGCGGCTGCCAAGTTCCGAGCTTCATCGGCGGAACGACTACGCTCGCCGTTGGTCCACGACGAGAGAGCCCACGCCGCACGGCGCTGTGGAAGATCAGCCCAACTCGGTGGAGGTCGATCGGGAAGTTGGCGGTCTGCTGGCTCGGGTTCTGTGGAGCTTTGGAGACCGTCAAGGAAGCGTGACAGGCGCGTGCGTGCGGGCTCGACATCGTCGATGCGTGGCACATAGGTCCCGTCGCTGTGTCGCGCTAGCGCAGCGAGTGCCAGCAACAACCAATCGCGGCCAGAGCGTTCGAGGGAATCGGGACGGTCATCGAGTCTGCCGTCCGCAAAATAGCCACTTGAAAGATCGCCTGTTACGGGGCGAAACATGGTTGCTAGGAGAAACGACAAGGTCCTGAGCGCCGCGCGAAGATCTAGATCTGCTGCTGCGACGACGAAATACAAGAGGTAGTAGCTGCGGATCGGATATGGGCCGATGCCGTGGCGGTGCATGAGCCACACATGCTCGCCATCTATCTCATCTTCGAAATCAACGACATTCGGGACTATCCCGCTTGGATGCTGCAGGTCGACGAGTCGACGGACGATGCGTTCAGCGTCGCGTCGCGCGGCAGGGAGTCCGACGAGTCGGTCGATCTCTGTGAGGAGGTGGGCGTCCCAAGAGGCGTAGGGCGTGCGGCGCTCTCGTACGTAGTCGCCATAGGCGATATCGCCCGTCGGGGAGAGATGGCTAGAGGAGTACGCGACGACGTCTTCGATATACGCGCGCGCTCGAGTACACTTATCGGCCGGCGGTCGCGCGTGGACGTACTCGGCAAGGTAAGCACCGACCCATGCTTCGTAGTTGACGGCCGTTCCTTGTCGGTCGGTCTTGTCATCGTCAGGATAGAGTCGCCAAACCGGCCGGTTGTTCCATGTGACGCGTCCCACGTGGAGCTCAAGAAAGTCGAACACCCGTCGAGCGGCTGCGAGGTGGCGCTGGTCGCCTAGTAGGCGGAACGAGCGGTGCAGCGCGATGCCCGGAACCGCTGCATCGATCGTGTATTCACGATCTGGGAAGGTGGTTTCCTTGGTGGCTGCCGCCCCATAGATGACGCTTGGCACCGCGCTGCGGGCGTAAGCCCAGCCGCCGGACGGCGCTTGGCGGGCAACCAGCCGGTCGCCGATCGATCCGATCAGCGACTGGGCGCGCTGCTTGGTCCGTTGATCGGACGTCGCCTCAGAAATGTCGCTGAGCGCGATAGCGAGGTGACCTTGAAGACGCGGAGAGAGAGCTGCACTGCTCGCGTCAATCTGGTCAAACAGTTGTCGAAGCAGAAGGTTGAGGTCGCTACTGGAAAACTTGAGCTCCGTGGTCGTGCGATTGGTCCGAAGGTTCGCACGCAGCTCTCCGCGGTCCAAGCGCGGATCGGTGATCTCCATTTGCGGAAGCGCAGGAGCACGAGGTGCCAGTCCGGAAGCGAGCGCGGAGAGGTCATCGCTCGTCGCCACGATGGCGAGCGGGACCCAAGGGCTGGTGTCGAACGCCGACGCGCCGTCGGGTCGAGCGCGGGCGAGCAATCGCTCGCTGTCGATTCTCGCGCGGACGATCTCTTCGACAAGGCCAGTAGCGATCGGCCGTTCGCCTGCGACATGTGCCGCGACGGCGGCCTGCGCAAGGTGCGCGGTGTGCAACCTAGGCCCTCGCGGGGCGTCCGCCAGTCGTCGGCGCAAAGCCATTCCGATCGACATGCGGAGATGTTCGTCGCCGGCGGCGATGAGAGCGAGAGGCAAGGCTGTCCGCGCGAACGCCGATAGGTCCTCGATGTGGTCGAGGCGGTTTACGGCGCGCCCGAGGCGATGGCGGAGCATCGTCGATATTTCATGGTCCGCTGAGGCGGCTGCAACGTGAGCGGCTCTCCATGCCCACGCGAGCGTCGAACGAATCTGGAGAGGCGAGCCTCCTGCGTCGGCGACGTGGTCGAGAATGCTCCGGCGTTCCTGGGACTCGCGCCAACCCGCATCGAGGTGGAGGGCGTAGCCCACGACGTTCAAGGTCGGCGGCGGGTGATTGCCATGAACGTCCGCGTGGGCGATCGCTTGCTTTCGGGCTACGGCGCGTGCGGTTGGATCCTTGATGCGCTCAGCGATCCAAGCATGGAGTAGCGTGATCCACGCGTTCGGCGTCGAGGAGGTAAAGGTACGAGGTGTGCCGTTGGCGGCGCGACGCAGGTGCCAAGTGTCGAGATAGGCCCCGACGATGCGGAGTGGGGCGACCGGTTTGTCGGCCACGGATCAGAGAGAGACGAGCGCGTCGCTGCCTAGGAGGATGGTCGGATCCTCGTCTATCAGGGCGCTTAGTTGTACCGAGTCGACCACCTCGAGACCTGGATGATGCGCGATGTGGTCGAGGGTTCGCTGGAACCATTCGGTGATCTTGGCCGACGGCCCTCGCCAGGCACGACTGTTGTCGGAGCGGCGCATCTCCATGAGGCTGTAGCTGTGGAGGATGTAGGTGACGACCCGAACGCCCTCTCGATGCAGCGCGTCGAGCGCGCCGAGTTCGAGTGGACCTAGGGTTTCGTCCCACGGACGCGGCTCAAAGCGCCGGAGCTGAGACCCATGCCTGACTGCCGTGATTGGAAGCTCGATGAGGTCTCGGTAGCGAAATGGTGCGTTCCCGACCGCGCGGTCTCGACATATGGTGTGCCGGTCGAGCCACGTGTGGTCGTAGGAGGAATCAAACGCAAAACCTAGCTCGGCGAGGGCATCGATGAGCTGATCGGAGCACCGGTAGGCCCCGGCGCGATACGCGGTAGGCGTGTGTCCTCCCGTCAAGCTAGCGAGCTGATCCGCGAGCGTGCCGTGAATCGCCTTCATCGTCTCGGTCGGCCACTCGAGGATGTTTTTGGACAGGGGGCGTTCGATGTCAAACTCTGCGAACCACGATTTGTCGAGCGTAGTGAGATGTGCGTGCAACTGCACGTCGTGTCCGTCGGAGTTGCAGATCCGAATTGTTTCTGTGAAGTCGGCATCGCCGAACCAGCCGTACGCGCTCATGTCGACCATGACGACGGCTGGGAACCCGTAGGGGCGTAGAGCGTCGAAGATCAGCGGCAGGCCACCCGTCGCTCGTGGGGAGGCATCTGCGAGGCGTCGGATGTGTGGTTCGCGGGACGCCAGGTCCCGGAACTGCTGCCTGTCCCTTCCGACGAGGGAGTAGCCACCGCTCGAGCGCGCTACAACGCCCGCCTCGATGAGTGCGTCGATGTCGGAGGGTAGGTGGCCGTTGACGCAGTAGCTCCAAAACCCGTTCTCGATCGTCCGGTTGGTCTCTGTGTCGATCGTGAACAACACATAGGTTGGCTCTCCGCGCCGAACGCGATCGCTGCGTATCTCGGCGGGAGCGGGAGGCGGAGCGTCCGTCGCGGATGCTTCGACGCGCGTCGGCGTGGCCACTGGATCGGCCAACCGTCGTCCGATGAACCACGTCGTTCGCTGACCCGAAAACGGATCCGAATACTGAAACTGCTCGGCTTGGAACCCGCCACTAGCCAAGCTCTCCATGATGCGCTGGCGGCCGACGGTGATGCTAGGGACCTTGTAGTCGTCTGGGTAGTAACCACCGAGATTTTCCAGCCACGCCTTGGGTGTCGCGGGATCGTCCCCTGCGGTGAGTCGCGCGTCGTCGATGTGAATGACAAAAAGGCCCCCAGGGGCCAACACCCGCCGTGTGGCCGCGATCGCCGCGTCTATCTCAAGGATGTAGTCAAGGACCTGACACGCGGTGACGATGCCGAACGCGCCGTCGTCGAACTCCTTGAGGTCGCGGATGTCAGTCGTGATCTTGCGGCCAACGAGTGCCGCGACCACGACGTCCGGAAAATTGGCGCGAAGCACGTCGGCAGTGGCACCGATGCCGGCGATGTCCAGCGCCTTCCCCGGCAGACTATGGCGGTCTAGCCAAGGGGCAACCTGCTCGTCGTAGACGAGGCGGAACGTCCTCGTTCGCGGTCGCGACGCGCACACCTCGCAGTGCAGAGAGCCGCGCTCGGGACGCTGGCCACGGAGTAGGGCGTCTTGGACCGAATCGTCGCAGATATTGCAGGTCATGGAGAGGGTCGCCGTGTCGCTGTCCGGGCGCGTAGTGAGGTGGCTACGGTCCAAGCGGAGCCTACCCGACTAGCGACTTCTCCCATGAGCCTTAGTTCGACTGAAGCGTTTGAGTCAGGGACTAAGCTTCCGTCGATCGGAGGGTATGACGTGGCTGGCTGCCCACCAATCGGCCGCCTCGCTGGCCGTCACGTCGAGCCGCCCGTCCCTGGGCAGGTCGCGAAGCAGTTCGAAGAGGTGCTCCTGGTTGATGTCGGGGTGGTTCATCACTTGGAGGAGTCCGCCGGCCCTCCGAAAGTGCTCGGCCATCTGCATGATGCGATCGCTGTTCACATCGCCGTCGCGCATCGACCGGTCGAGCGACTCGTGGTGCGGCAGGCAGATGATGTCCAGGACGTCGATCCCGCCGTCCGCCGTCAACGCAGGGAACCGGTGCGGATGCATGTGCGCCCGCTGGATCAGCTCGGTGTACCGCAGCCCGGCGGCGTGGGCCCATAGGACGTTCGGTGCGCCCTGGTAGCGAAAGCAGTCGGCCGCCCCGTGTGCGCAGGAGCCGGTGAGTCGGACCTTGGCGGCGCGCTCGATCCGTCGCCGCTCGGCATCTGACGGCGGTCCCAATCGCTCGGTGTGCCACGCGACCTCGTGACGTGGGTTGGCCGCGGCCGCTTTGATGGCACGTCGTCCCGCGAGCGGACCCGGACCCCGCCGGTGCTGGCGGCGCTCGCCGGGCGCGGCACCGACGTGTCGGGCCCGCCAATACCACGTCGCGCGGGTACCGAGGCGGTCGTGGGCGTCCAGTCGCCATTGGACCTCGCGCCGGCGGAGCGGGCGATCGAAGTCGTGACGGACGTTGAGCGCCCATCCATGGTCGCTCGGCCACGGGTCGATCCGGACGAACGGGCGGTTGGACGCTTCGTGGAGCTGCGCCAACAGCGCCAGCGCAAGCACCTCGAAGCCGAGCGTGCGGGGGCTGCTTCGCATCTCCGCACCGTCGAACGGCTCGCTGGTGTGGGCCTGGGTGATGGCGCCGAGCAGGCCGAACGACGCGACGGTGAGCGTCCCGCGTCGGACGACGGCGGGCCATGCGCCCCCGGCCGGGGAGCGCCACTCCGCCAAGACGGCCGTGTCGGGCCCGACCGACCAGTGCTCGACGTCCCATCCGGGGCGGCGCCAGGCCTCGGCCTGGCGCGGCGTCACGTCGACCCCGGGCGTGAGTTGCCAATCAAGCGCCGGATCACGGTCGATCGGTCGGATCCGCGTCGGCTCGATCTCGCCTCCCGGTGCGGCGCCGAAGCCGTTTGCGGCTGTGGCAGTGCGGGCGTCGGTGACGTGCAGCCGCAACGAACGGTCTAGCGGCCCGTGCGCCGTCGCTCCGAGCAGGTCGAGGAGCTCGAGCGGCACGGGTGCCTCCAACAACACCGGCCCTTCGTGCGCCTGCACGCGTGCGAGCAGTTCTGGCGTCCAGCGTGCGGCGGGCAGACGGCCGATCACCAGCGGCGCCAGACGGTCCGTCTCGGTCAGCAGCGACGTGGGAGACCGCGACGCCCACCGCAGCACGCCGTGCTTCTCCAGCACGACGCGCAACGCGGCGACCCAATAGCCGCGGCCCTCGTCGCGGAATACGGCATGCTCGTCCGCGCGATCACCGAGTACGACCAGCACTATGCGGCCAACTCGTCGTACAGCGACACGAGCTTGCGCTGCTCGCAGTCCCAGTTGAGCTGCTCCGCCGCCGCGGCCGCGGCCCGTCGCTTGTCGCGTAGCGCCTCGGGATCGGCGAGCAAGCCGTTGATCGCACGCGCGATGTCGGACGGGTCGTACGGATCGAACGTCACGCCGAAACCGTATCCCTGGACGAAGCGCGTGATCTCGGGCACGGCGCTGCCGGCGACCGCGACGCCGGCGTTGACGTACTCGAACATCTTGTTCGGCGTCGTGTAGTAGTTGTTGAGTCCAACCGGCTGGTACGGGATGACGCCGATGTCGGCCCCCGCGGTGTACGTCAGCAACTCCTGCTGGGGCACGGGCGGCACCATGCGCACGCGCCCTTCCAGGCCCCGCTCGCGAATGGTGGCGGCGAGTTGCTCCTCGATCGTGCCCCAACCCATGAGGACGAGCGTGGCGCTCTGGATGTCTTCCGCGGCGGCGATGAGCTCCTCGAGACCACGCCCGGGGGCGTACCCACCTTGGTACAGGACGATCGGCGTCGTCGAATCGAGCAGCCCTGCGTGTCGACGGAGCGCGTCGGACGACGAGAGCTGGGGCCTGGCCGTTCGCGGTGGGCAGTTGAGGAGGATCGTGGGTGGGTCCAGCTTGTGCCGCTTGGTGAGCTCGCCGGCGATCGACTCGCACACGGTGATCACGCGCGTCGCGCGCGGCGACAGCAGCCGCTCGGCGACGCGCCACACGGCGCGCTCGCGGCGCGACAGCCCGCTGACGTCCGGGTACAGCTCGTGTGCGTCGAAGATCAACGGCTTGCCGGTCCGACGCGCCACCAGCCACGCGACCGGCATCGTGTTCAGATCGTGGGCGTGGAACGCGTCGAATCCCCCGCTCTCGGCGACCTTCGCCGCGCGGCGGTAGTAGTCGAGGTACATCAGTGGCTTGTGGAACCACATCACCGCGCGGTAGCTCCGCGTGCTGACTGCGACGTCGACGTGCCTGATCCACGTCGAGGTCGGCCCCGGCGCGGTCACCCGCGGTGCGCGAACGGTCAGGGGGCGGGTGGTCCGAGCCGGCGCTTGAGGCTGCTTGGCGAGGATGTCCGCGACCTTGATCGCACGCGAACGCTCGGCCCGGCGGCGGTAATAGTGACGCCGCAAGCGGGGCACGCGGCGTAGGACGCGCCAACGAGCAGCCTCGTACGGCCGTCGAACGGTCCGGGGAAGCCGTTCCGCGAGCGTCGCGCCATCCGGCTTCGTGATGCGCAGGACTGGCAGCCGCAGCACCACGCCTCGCCGTCGGCGTCGCAGCCGGGACCGGCGGGCGTTTGCCCGCGTGAACCGCGCCCAGCGCAACAGTCGGTAGTGCGGAGGGTTGCGATCGATCCGGGTGATCGTGAACCCGTCACGCTCTTCGCGGGGCGTCGTCGTGCGGTCGAGCACGCAGACGACCTCGACCGCTCGGCCGCTCGCCACCAGGGTCTGTGCCTCCTTGTGGACACGGACGTCGCGAGCGCCGTTGTTGTAGACGAACATGCACACGCGACGGATGGGCGCGTTGCCACCTCGATCGCCGCCACCGCGGTTCGTGGTTGCTTCGCCGCGTGTCATGAGCCGGCGGACGCGAGGGCGAGCGGGATCCACGGGCTCGTCTCAACCCGGTCGTCACCGGCGGCGCGCGCGATGAACGGCTCGCCGTCGCAAGGTCGACGGTGGACCAACTGTCGGAGGAGCGCGATCGCTTCATCGGCCGCGCCGGACGCGCTTGCAGCGGCCGCGACCTGTGCGACGACGGCCGACGCAGCGTCCTGGGGCAGCGTCGAAGCGAGGCGGCGCGCCAGCGCGTTGGCCTGCGCGTGAAGCCCGGACCCGGGGCGAGCGCCGTCGGCGGCGAAGTACGTGGCGCGCGCGGCCAGCGAGAACTGGGCCGTGTCGGCACCGGTCGGCTCGAGGGTGGCGAGGCCGGAGGATGCGTACTCCGTCCAACGTCGGTGCTCCCGCTCGGCGATCGGGCGGGTCCGCCAGTTCATGAATGGCAGGGCACCTGCGGTGAACGCGAGCCGCATCGTGCCCGCCAGGAGTCCGTGCACGGCCCCCGGCCGTGCCCCGGCCTGGAGGATCGCTTCCAAGATCGCCGTCGGCGGATCGTCGAGCGGTAGTCGGCCGTAGGCGTTGGCCCATGCGAGGCCGACGAGATCGGTTGCGGGACGGTGCCCGTCATCGAGGATGAGCTGCGACCAAGCCTGAAGATTGTCGAGCGCGTTGGTCGCGACCGGAGACCCGGCGGGCAGCGGGCAACGCGCCACGGCCAGCGCGGTCAACCCCGTCAGGTCGGCCTGCTCGAACGGCGTGCCGCCGAACCGTCGTGAGCGTCGGTTGAACAGCGCCACGTAGCCACGGCAGAGCGATGCCCGATCGGACGTGTCAGGCGACTGCATCACTCGGATGCCTGAGCCTCGTCCGGGCGTTGCTGCGCGGGGGCCTCGTCGGTCGCCATGCCCTGCGGCTCGTCCTCGAGCGCGAGGCGGATCTGTGCGACGAGGACGCGGACGGTGCCGACGAGGATGTCGCTCAGGCTTCCGTCGCCGACCGTCGGATGCTCCGCCGCGAAGCGGATGCCTTGGACCACAGGGTCCTCACGGACGAGCTTGGCCTGCTTGAGCAACTCGTTGAAGACTCGTGCGACCGGCCAAGGGCACCCCGACGCAGGCGGAAACTGTGCGAGCTCGGCGTGCAGCGACGCGAGCTTCTGGTCGAGGCGCTGGATGTCGTCGGTCATGGGCGGGGATCTCGGTCGACGGTGGGCGAGGGTGAAGTGTGGCGCACGTAGCGGGCAAGGCCCCAGAAGAGGTGGGCCTCCTGACGGGGGAACGTGCTGTCGTCGACGGCCGTGTACCGGAAGCGGCCGCTGGCGTCACGTCCGTGGCGGTCGACCATGCGGGCCACGAGCGCTTCCAGGAGTGGGGGCGACGCAGCGGTGGGGTGGGCGACGAGCTCACCGATCATCGCGCCGTAAGCGGCGAGGCGAGACTCGGTCTCGAATCGCGCCATGAGCGTGGGGCCGTCACGCACGACCATGACATCACGACGACGACGGAGCCGATCCGTGAACTCGTCGTCGCGGCGCAGGAGCAGGACGCGCTCGCGGAGCGTGCCGTCTCCGCGGTGGAGATGTCGTGCAGCGAAGCGGTGCGCGGACGACCTGGGGTCGTGGTCATGCGTGTCGAGTCCGGCTTGCGCGTAGGTGTGATGCAAGGCGTCGACGACGTCCGACGGCCGCAAGCGTCCCCGAGCTGTGCGATCGGTCTCGCCGTAGCGCCAGCCGCCACTCACGTCCTGCGTGCTGCGCACGAACTCGCGCGTCGCCGTCACCGCGGGCGTGACGTCGGCCCCCACGTGGGGTATCGAGGCGACCAGCGCGGCGGTCGTCATCGACGCCACGTTGGGAACGACGAAGGGCAGCGTCGGGGCGTACCACGGTGCGGCGCCACGTGGGCCGACTCGCCAAGGGATGTCGTAGGTCAGGAACTGCACCGCACTGGCCAACAGAGCGGGGGCGGTGCGATCGTCGACGCACGTGCAGGCAACGGCCAACGCACGCGCCACGGTTGCCGTCGTCACGGTGTAGATCCCGTCCGCCGGCGCCGAGCGCCAACTGAAGCCCAGTCCCCAACCGAGGCCCCGAACGCTGCGAACGGCGCACTCCTTCAGCTCGGACACGAGACGCGAGGACTGCTCGAGCCACCAGGCGTCTTGCGTGGCCGCGTAGAGCTCGCAGCACCCCTCGAGGTACAAGGCCATCGCCATCGGATGGTGGATCGGATGCGCATGGAAGGCGTCCGATCCGAAGCCCAAGCCCATCGGGTCGCCGTCCGTCACGTGGCGGGCGAGCAGTTGGAGCACGTGGTCGGCCTGACCGGCCGATTCGATCTCGGTCGACACCGTCGGTGCGCTACGGCCGCCCGATGCGCTTGACCGCCACTCCCGCCGCACGCAACGCATCCACGTCGACGACGCCTCGGCCGTCCACGACGGCTCGCGCGCCGTCGAGGGCTTCGGCGGCCAGATCGCGGTACTCGGCGTGGTCGGCCTGGACGATCACCCCGTCGACAGGGTGGCCGTCGAACGGCTCCAGCCCGAGCGCCCGAAGCTCATCGTCGGTGTAGAGCGGGTCGCTCACCAGGGGCGTCGCTCCACGATCGCGTAGCGCGTCGAACACGTCGAACACGCCCGAGAACGCGGTCTCCTTCACGCCGCCGCGATAGGCGGCTCCCAGGACGTGCACCCGGGCGCCGTCCAGGGACCCGCCGAGCAGGTCGCGGAGCAGATCGACCGCGTACGACGGCATCTCCAGGTTCGACGCGCGGGCGGCGGCCGGGACGCGGGCGTCCGGATCGCCCGCCAGGTAGAACCGCGGGTACACCGGGATGCAATGGCCGCCGACCGCGATCCCGGGACGGTGGATGTGCGAGAACGGCTGCGAGTTCGACGCGTCGATGACACGGTCCACGTCCACCCCGATCGCGTCGGCGTGGCGGGCCAGCTCGTTGGCGAACGCGATGTTGATGTCGCGGTACGTCGTCTCGGCCAGCTTCGCCAGCTCGGCCGCCTCGGCCGATCCCATGCCCCACACCTCGGCCTGACGGATGAACGTGCGGTACAGCTCGACCGCACGGGCCTCGCCGGCATCGGTCAATCCGCCCACGAGCTTGGGATAGGTCTCCAGGTCCGCGAAGATCCGGCCGCTGAACACCCGCTCGGGGCTGTGGACCGTGAAGAAGTCGGCCTCGGACCGCAGCCCGCTGAGGTCGGCGAGCATCGGCGCGACCCGCGACCGGGTCGACCCGGTCGGCAGGGTCGTCTCGACGCTCACGACCGTGCCGGCCTGGAGTCCCCGGCCCACGTCGGTCAGCGCGGCGTCCATCACCCGCCAATCGGGTCGTGCCTCGCGGTCGACGATGAGGGGCGGCACGACGATGACGAGGTCCGCGCCCGCGGCGACCGCCGCGGTCGTGTCGCCCGACACCGTGAGGCGTCCCGCGTCGACGACCTCCGTCAGGTAGTCGTCCAAATGCGCCTCGCCCGGGAACGGGGCCCGGCCCGCGGCGACCGCGTCCCGTACGCGAGGGTCGATGTCGCACCCGACGACGTCGTGCCCCGCCCGCGCGATGTGCACGGCGATCGGCAGGCCGATCTTGCCGAGCGCGACGACGACGGCCCTCATGCCGCGCCCTGCACCGTCGCCAACGAGACCGTCGATCCGGTCGAGGCGCTCTGCAGCGCGGCCTCGGCGGCCCGCAGCACGCACAGGCCCCGCTCCAACGACACGACGGGCGCGTCGTCGTCGCCCGTCACCAGATCACGGAACGCCTCCAGCTCCACCCGCAGCGGCTCACGCTGCTGGAGCGCGTACCGGGTGACGTCGCCCTCGCTCACGCCCTTGAACTGCTGGCTCTGCGTCCACTCGATCCGCACCCGGCCGTTCTCGTAGAACTGCAGCTCGGAGCGCAGCGAGTCGGCGACGAGCATGCCGTCGGTGCCGAGCACCCGGGTGCGGCGGGTCTTCGTCGGGGTGAGCCAATCGACCTGCAGGTTGAAGCTGACCCCGTTCTCCAGGTCGCCGGTCACCATGACCAGGTCCTCGTGCTGCCGGCCGGCGCGGAACTGCGTGCGGGCGGCCAACGACGCGACCTCCGCTCCGCCGAGCCACATCGCCAGATCCAGGTCGTGGGACGCCAGGTCCTTGACGACGCCGACGTCGCGGATGCGGTCGGGGAACGGTCCGCTGCGCTCGCCACTGATGGCGACGACGTCGCCGATCTGCCCGTCCGCGATCCGACGACGCATCTCGCGCAAGGCCGGATTGTGGCGCTCGACATGGCCGACAGCGCCCCGGACGCCGGCCCGCGCGCACGCGTCGATGACGCGCTCCGCCTCCGCGACGGAGGCCGCGACGGGCTTCTCCACCAGCACGTGGCATCCCGCGGCCGCAGCCGACTCGACCACCGGCAGATGGTGCTCGGTCGGGACCGCCACCACGAGCATGTCGGGCCGGTCGCGCTCGACCAGCTCCTCGACGCTCGACCGCAGGAGCGCCGGATCGGCCAGCACGCCGTGCACGTCGCCGGCGCCATCGGCCGCGCCGACGAACCGCACGCCATCCAGGGATTGGAGGAGGCGCGCGTGGTGGCGACCCATCATGCCCAGGCCGACGACGGCGGCGGTGAGCGGTGGGCGAGCCTCGACCTGCATGCGGCGCACACTAACGTCGCGGCACCGGTGGTGACGCCGCTCGGGGCGGGCCGTCATCCGAAGTACCATCATCGGGATGCCCGAGGTCTCCACCGACCACTGGGAGGCCGCGGTCGAGGCGTACCAGGCGCAGCTCCGCGCGTACTTCGACGAACGCGGTCGCGGCGACACCGTCGCGACCCAGCGCACCATCCAGATCAACTCGACGCTTGTGCCCAAGCGGGGCGATGCGCTCGTCGGGCACCTCGAGCGCCTGACCCCCACCACCCTCCGCGACCGGGACGTTCTCGAGGTGGGCTCCGGGTTCGGGGCGCTCGGCACCTACCTGGCGACCACGCACGGTCCACGCTCGCTCGTCGGGATCGACCAGCAGGCAGACCTCATCGGGGTCGCGACGCGTGCCGTGCACGGAGCCGGGCTCGACGACGCGATCCGGTTCGCCCAGGGCGACATGGTCGACCTGGCCCCCGTCGCCGACGGGTCGATCGACGTGGTGCTCGTCAACAACGCGTTCCTCTACCTCACGACCCGCGACGCGATGACCGCGGCGCTCGGGGCGTTCCGGCGCGTGCTGCGGCCCGGAGGGTGGCTGCTCATGTACCACGCCAACCGGTGGCGCTGGACCGAGCCGTTCACCGGGGACCCGATCGTGCACCTGCTGCCGGCGCCCGCCGCCCGGCAGGTGTGTCGGGCGACGGGGTGGCGCCACAACCACGGACGGGTCAAGTTGCTGTCGCCACCCGCGACCCGGCGGCTGGTTCGCCGGGCGGGGTTCGCTGACGTGACCGTCGAGCCCGCCGGGACGACGGGGCGACGCCGCGGACCGGGACGTCACGTCTCGGGGTTCTTCGCGGTGGCCGGTCGTCGCCCGAATGGCTGATTCCGGGAGCGAGGCCCGCCACCACCGGGCGTGACGTGTACACCGTAGTCGCGTGTGGTTCGCCCGACGAACGTCCTGAATTTCCCCGAGCCGGTGGGGAGCGCCTATAGGCTTACGCCGTCCCAGGCAGGCGTCCCTCGCGCCCGCACGAGCACACTCTAGGAGTTGCCCCGCCTCATGACCGTCAAGAAGCGCACGATCGCCGCGGCGTCCACCGTGGCCCTCATGGCCGGCGGTGGCGCCGCCCTCCTCGTCGGACCGGCATCCGCCCAGTCCCCCTACTGCAACCTCCCAGCCGGCACACCGTCGGTCGAGCTTCCCGCGCCGTTCTACTGCATCCCGATCATCCCGACGACGCCGACGACCACGACGCCGACGACCACGACGCCCGAGCCGACGCCGGCCAAGCTCCCGTCGACCAAGGCGAACAACAAGAAGGTGTCGAACGCGATCGCCAAGCAGCTCCGCAAGAAGAAGTACGGCTCGCAGCTGCGCCGCACCAAGAAGGCCGTGCGGATCACGGTCAAGGGTGCGCGGCCCGGCAAGTACACCGTGACGGTCACCCGCAAGGGACGCAAGGGCTCGATCATCAAGGGCAGCAAGACGATCAAGGGCAGCACCACCAAGACGCTGCGGCTCAACCTGCGGTCCACCGCGTCCGGCCGCAAGTACCTGCGCCGCATCAAGAGCAAGCGCATCACGCTCCGCGTCAAGCTCGTCTACCGGACCACGTCCGGCAAGAGCAAGCGCACGACGACCAAGAACGTCAAGGTCCGCATCCGCTAGCGCACCCTTCGCTCGGGCCCGCTTGAAGGATCGCCCGGGGCCCGCCCCGGCGACCCGCACCCACCCAGGGTCGGGCGACCCGCACCACGCACGGCCCGCACCGCGGGGGACGAGATCCCCGGCGGGGCGGGCCGTTCGTCGTTCTGGCGACGTCCGACGGTGATCAGTCCGACGGTGATCACCGGGGCGGCGCCGGACCGGGGAGGCGGGTGGTCCCGCCCGACTCATCCGTCACGCGGGAAGCCGGCGGCCACGGCCTCGGCGGACCACAGGACCACGGCTTCGGCAGACACCAGGACCACGCCATCGCGGCTCGGGGCCGCGCCCGACGCGCGCCGGTCAGGCGGCGTCGCGCTCGAGGAGGACCCGCAGCGCGGCGGTCTGCATCTGCAGGGCATCGGACTGCCGCTGCAGCACGTCGGTCTGCTTCGTCAGCGCAGCGGTCTGCTTCTGGGATTCGACCGCCTGGGCGTCGAGCCGCACGTTCTGCCGGCGGAGCTCCTCCAGGTGCAGGTCGCTGGTCTGGCGCAACGCGCGCATCTCGTCGCGAAAGGCGTCGCGGTCCTGGTCACGTGCGGCCTGTTGCTCCTCGCGCATCGCGCGGAGCTCTTCGTACTGTCGGTCGAGATGGGCGGCGCGCTGCTCGCTCGCTGCGATGTCGTCGGCGCGCAGGATCCGCAGCTCCTCGAGGATGTCCGCGATCCGTCGCTCGATCCGCTCGGCGTCACGCATGGTCCCATGGTCCCGCACGACGCGTGACGGAACAAGACCGATGCGTGCCGACTCGGCGCCGACGTGCAACGACCGGTCGGTGGGGGCGGGGGTGGTGGCGGTTGGGGACGTGGGGGGTCCGGTTCTGCCGCCACTCCGGGGGCGGGGCCGCGGGCCGGATGGCCACGCGGCGTGACGGCGCGGCCGGTCGGGGTCGGGTCAGTCCGCGGCGATCGCGATCGCCTGGTCGACCAGGCGGCGGTCGGCGGGGTAGGTCAGGAGCGCCTTGGCGTCGTCGGGGGCGAGCCAGCGCAGCTCGTCGACCTCGTCGTTGGCGACGAACGCACCGCCGGTCAGGCGCAGCAGCCAGTACCGCACGAGCTTCGGACGGTCGTGGTGGTCGCGGTAGCGGACCTCGGGGAGCTCGGGTCCCAGCTCCACCCGCAGTCCCGTCTCCTCCAACGTCTCGCGCACCGCGGCCTGCTCGAACGTCTCGCCCGGATCGAGCTTGCCCTTCGGCAACGACCAGTCCTCGCGGTACGGCCGGTGCACCACCGCCACCAGCCCGTCCCGGACGATCACCCCACCGGCGGCATGGACCTCGTCCGCGGGTGCCCCCGGCCCGCCCGGCCCGCCCGGCTCGTCCGTGGCGGGCGGCGCGTCCGTGGCGTCCGGCGCGTCGGTCGCGTCCGGGTGCGGATCGTTCTGCGGGCTCGCCATGGGGCGCAGCCTACGACGGGGACGCGCGACGCGGCGGTCGGAGGGCCGGAGCCGCCGTCGACGGTGGGGTGGCGGCGGTCGAGGACGTGTGGGGTCCCGTTCCGTCGCCACCCCGGGGACCGCCGCCGAGGTGGCGGCGGTTGAGGACGTAGAGCGTCCCGTTCCGCCGCCACCCCGGGGACCGCCGCCGAGGTGGCGGCGGTTGAGGACGTAGAGCGTCCCGTTCCGCCGCCACCCCGGGTGGCCGGCGTCGGTGGCGGCGGTCGAGGACGTCCTGCGTCTCGAATCGCCGCCGGTCGGGATGCCGTACCGGGGTGGCTGCGGTCGAGGACGTATGGGGTCCCGCTCCGTCGCCACCTCGGCCTGGCGGGGCGGGGCGGCCGCTCGGATGGGTGGGGGTGGACGGGGTTGAGGACGCGGGTGGTCGTGTCGTCGGTCCACCCCCTGTCGGGTCGGCCGGCCGGTGGTGGGGGTGGACGGGGTTGAGGACGCGGGTGGTCGTGTCGTCGGTCCACCCCGCCGCTCCGCGCCGCCATCGCCGCCCGCCGTGCCATCGCCGCCCGCCGCGCCGTCGCCGTCCGCCCCACCCCCGCCAGGCGCCCCCGCCGCCGACCCACCAACCGACCGCCCCGCCCGTCATCATCATCACCGATGGCCGACGCGTCGCCCCACCTTCAGGAGCTGCGGCTCACGCGGTTCAAGTCGCTGCGCGACGCGTCGCTGCCGCTGCGCGATCTGACCCTCGTCATCGGACGCAACGGCAGCGGCAAGTCCAACGTCCTCGACGGGCTCCACGTCCTCGCGCGCCTGGCGGAGGGGGAGGACGTCCGCGAGGCGATCGACGGCAACCGGCGCGAGGGGGTCGGGGTGCGCGGCGGGGTCCTCGGGTGCGCGCCGTACGGTGAATCGACGTTCGCGCTCGGGTGCACCATCGTCGACGGTGACCGTCGCCTGCTGCTCGACGTCGAGGTGCGCGTCGAGCCCGACGTCCAGATCGTCCGCGAGGAGCTCCGCCGCCGTGACGCGGACGGCGTGGAGACGACGCTCCTCGTCGCCGACGACCCGCAGCCCGGGCTCGTCGACATCACCGGCCGTCACCACGACGGCGCACCGACCCCCACCGCCACCGCGTCGTTCCGGTCCGACCGCCTGCTCACCGCCCAGGTCCCGGTGCGGGTGCCCGCCACCACGCCCGCCGCCCAGGAGGTCCACGCCGCCGCGCTCACCGTCATCGACGTGCTCCGCGCGGTGTTCGTGCTGGACCCGGTCCCGGCGCTCATGCGCCAGTACGTGCCGCGGCGCGACGTCAACCTGCGCCGCCAGGCCGACAACATCTCCGCCGTCATCGGTGGCCTGCAGGACGACGAGGCCCGCTGGGCCCGGCTGCGCGAGCTCGTCCGGGCGCTCCCCGAGCAGAACGTCGTCGGGATCGACGTCGAGGCGTCCGCGCTCGACGACGTCATGCTCGCCATCCGCGAGCGGTTCGGGGACCGGGACGTGCCGTTCCCCGCCCGGGTCATGAGCGACGGGATGCTGCGGTTCCTCGCGTTCGCCGCCGCGCTGCTCGAGGCGCCCGCCCTGGACGAGGACGTCGACGGGCCCAGCACCCAGCTCGTCATCGAGGAGATCGAGAACGGCCTGCACCCGTCGCAGGCCGCGCGGGTCGTGGAGCTCATCCGCGAGGAGTCCGCCCGCCGACGCATCCGCACCCTCGCCACCACCCACAGCCCGGCGATGCTCACCGCGCTGCGGTCCGACGACCACGAGGGCGTCATCGTGTGCCGACGCGACCCGGTGACCGCCACCACCGAGCTCGTGCGCCTCGTCGACCTGCCGCGCTACCCCGACGCGCTCGCCGCCGGGGCGCTCGGCGAGGCCGTCACCGAGCGACGGCTCGACGGTGACGTCGACGACGACCGGCGCCTGCGCGCGATCGACGACCTGCTGGGCCGGCTGTGACCCGCACCGTCGTCTTCATCGACACGTCGGTGCTGCTCGAGGTGCTCGCCGTCCCCGGCAAGAGCCAACAGCACGAGGCGATCACCGACGAGCTGCGTCAGCGGGTGAAGGACCGTCAGGGCCTGGTGCTCCCGACCGCCGCGGTGATCGAGACCGGCAACCACATCGCCCAGCTCCACGACGGCGGTCAACGACGCCACCACGCCGACCGGTTGAGTCGGATCATCCGGGCGACCGCGGTCGGCGAGGCCCCGTGGGTGATGCACGGCGCCCGCTGGGACGCCGAGCTGCTGACCCGCCTGTGCGACGGCGCGCGCGGTTGTCCCCCGCTCATCGACATGGCGATGCAGGGCGTCGGCACCGGTGACGTGTCGATCCTCGCCGAGGCCGAGGCGTACGCCGAGCGCGTCGCCGGCGTCGACGTGCGGATCTGGACCCTCGACGAAGGACTGCGGGCGTATGCGTGAGGAGAGGACCGATGGCTGACCCGCCGCCCTACCCGCGGATCCCGCACATCGTCGTCGGGCGCAACACCACCCCGGACGACCTCGTCGTCGCCGACGCGGCGGGGCGTGACCTGGTGCGCCGCGACGTGCAGGTCGAGGAGAAGCTCGACGGGTCCAACGTCGTCATCTGGGTCGATGACGGCGTGCCGCGCGTCGCCACCCGCGGCGGCGCGGACACGATGGACCGGTCCGGTCAGCGGGGCCGCGTGCGGGCGTGGGCGATGGAGCACGCCGGCGACCTCGTCGAGGCGCTCGGCGACCGCCTGGCCCTCTACGCGGAGTGGCTGCTGCTGCGCCACGGGGTGCCGTACGACCGGCTCCCGTCCCCGCTCGTCGTGCTCGACCTGTACGACCGCGACGCCGGCCGGTTCCTCGACACCGCGGAGCGCGACCGGATCGCGCAGCGCGTCGGGGTGCCGGTGCCGCCCACCGTGTACGTCGGGACGCTCGGCGCCCCCGAGCGGCTGCTCGAGCTCCTCGGCCCCAGCCGCTACGCCGACGCCCGCGCCGAGGGCCTCGTCGTCCGCACCGGCGCCCCCGACGACGACGGCGCCCCCCGCATCGCCAAGCTCGTCGACGACCGCTGGCAACGCCCCACCGACGAGCAGTTCGCCCGCCGCGAGGAGAACGTCGTGGTGCCGACGGAGGACGCCGACGCGGACCAGGAGCGGGACCGGGACTGAGGGACTGGGGGACGGCGGGGCGGTCGTCGGTCGGTGGGGTGGATGGGGTTGAGGACGCGGGTGGTCCTGTTCTCGCTCCACCCCGGGTCGGGGCGGCCGTCGGTCGGTGGGGTGGATGGGGTTGAGGACGCGGGTGGTCCTGTTGTCACTCCACCTCCGAGACCGCTCGTGGCCATCCGGGGATCGGAAGCGACCGGGCGGCGACTCACCCCACGAGGTGTCGCGTGCGCGCGGCGTGGGCGGCGACGATCTCACGACCCAGCGCGTCACGGTCGTAGGTGATGCGGTGGGACGGGGCGCGGACGACGAGCCAGCCCTCGGCGGCGAGGTGCAACGTGCGCTCCCCGTCGTCGGCGACCGCCACGTACGTCCCGTGCCCGTCGTCCCCGTCACCCTCGACGGCCAGGAGCACGTCCGGGTACGCGTGATCGATGCGGTACGTCGTGCCGTCGGCGACGGTCACGGGGAACTGCGGGACCGCCGGCGGCAGCGGCAGCTCGGCGAGCAGGACCGCGAGGTCCCCACCGGTCGGCCCGTCGCCGCGCAGACGGATGGCGATCTGCGGGTCCGCGGCGAGCACCACGGCCAGGCCGGGGTGGTGGCGATGGCGGCGCACCGCGTCGAGCCACCGGGGCGGGTCGAGCACCTTGCGGTACAGCGCCTCGCGGATCAGGCGCCGCACGGCGGCCGGGCTCGCATCCGTCGCGACGTCGATGATCGTTCGGGCGGCGCCGGTGACCGGCAGCCGATCACGGCGGATCACGTCGACGGCGTCGAGCGACCGCGTCCGGTGCACCGTCACGTCACGCGTCCGTCGGCCGACGGCACCGAGCATCACGACGTGCGGTCGAGCGGGCGGCGAGCGGACGAGCTCGAGGGCATGGGCGGCGGTCCAGTGACTGCACGCCACGCCGGGCCGAAAGGTCGTCAGGCGGTTGACGGTCGTGTGGTGGGAGAGCCCGTCGAGCGGCACCGCGAACGGATCGGGCGCGGCGCGGACCCGCAGGAGCGCCGCGCACCGTCGGCCGCGGTCGTCGAGCACGGGGCTGAGCGAGTAGACCCCGCGAGCCACGCGGGTCAGCCGGCCGCGCGCCACGCGGTGCCGGATCCCTCGTGGTCCCAGCCCGCACCACGTGAGCTGGGCCGCGGTGATGAGCCCGTGCTGCCGCGCCGCGATCGCGGCGATCCGTCGGTTGTGCATGCCGACACCCTCGCCCGGGGGCCCGTGGAGGATCGAGGCCCCGAACGTGCCGATCCCGTGGAGGATCCGCGGCGGGTCCGTGTCGGCCGATCGCGCGCTCCGGGGGTGGTGGCGGTTGGGGACGTCCTGGGTCCTGAACTGCCGCCGGTCCCGGTCGGCGGGGCGTCGCGTCGGGGGGTGGTGGCGGTTGGGGACGTCCTGGGTCTTGAACTGCCGCCGGTCCGGCGACCCCGCCTACGCCACCACCCCGGCCCCGACCTACGCCGCCCCGGCGCCCCCGCGGGCCGTCCCGCCGCCCCCGCGGGCCGCCCCGGCCGCCCCGCGGACGACGCCGGCGCCGGCCTCCGCGGCTGCCTTCGCCATCCCGGCCGCGCCGCGCGCCACCCCGGCCGCGCCGCGCGCCGCCTCGACCCCGCCGCCGGCGGCCTTCGCGACGCCTCGCACGCCTCGCACGACGGTCTTCACCACCGGGTTGCCGGCGTCGCCGTCCAGGTAGGCGTCGGCCTCGTCGGCGGTCGGGACGGACAGGCGGACGATCTTGCGGGCGACGGTGAACAGCTGGTACGGGAGCGGGCCGGCGTTGTACTGCAGGCCGTAGCGCTCGCACGCCTCGCGGACGTCCTCCGACATCGCCGCGTACCGCCAGGCGGGGATGTCGGGGAACAGGTGGTGCTCGATCTGAAAGCTCAGGTTGCCGGACATGACGTGGAACCACCGGCCGCCGGTGAGGTTCGACGAGCCGAGTAGCTGCCGGACGTACCAACCCCCACGGGTCTCGTTCTCGGTCTCCTCGACGGTGAACTCCTCGACCCCGTCGGGGAAGTGCCCGCAGAAGATGATCGAGAACGTCCACAGGTTGCGCACGACGTTCGCCGTCGCGTTGCCCGCCAGCACGATCGGGAAGAACGGTCCCGCCAGGGCCGGGAACAACAGGTAGTCCTTCGCCGCCTGCCTGCGGACCTTGCCCCAGATCGCGCGCAGCATCGGCCTGCGCGCCTCCCAGTCCCAGCGGCCGTAGCGCAGGTCCTCGGTCTCCAGGTCGTGCAGCGCCACCCCGTACTCGAAGAGCAGCGCCAGCAGCGACGCGTACACCGGGTTGCCGATGAAGTACGGCTCCCACGGCTGGTCGTCGCTCATCCGCAGGATGCCGTAGCCGACGTCGCGGTCCTTGCCCACGATGTTCGTGTGGGTGTGGTGCATGTAGTTGTGGCTGTGGCGCCACTGGTCCGCCGGGCAGGCGGTGTCCCACTCGAAGGTCCGGCCGTTGAGCTCCTCGTCCTGCATCCAGTCGTACTGGCCGTGCATGACGTTGTGGCCGATCTCCATGTTGTCGAGGATCTTCGACGCGCTGAGCGCCGCGACCCCCGCCAGCCACAGCGGCGGGATGAACCCGAGCTCCAGGGCGATCCGGCCGCCGACCTCGAGCCGCCGCTGCGCCTTGATGACGTTGCGGATGTAGGTCGCGTCGCGCTCGCCCAGGTCGGCGACGTGCTTGGCGCGGATCGCCTCCATCTCGCGGCCGAACGCGTCCAGGTCCTCCTGGCTCAGGTGCGGAACGGCCCGCAGCGGCGGGTTCTCGACCCGGCGGTTCGGGTCGACGCGGTGGGGCGCGCCGTCGGATCCGGCCTCGGGGGCGTCGCGTCGCTTGCGGCCGGCGCCGGCCTCGCGGTCGGGGGCGCTCGGCGACAGCGGCGTGTCGGGATCGAGCGTGGGGGAGAAGGGGACGTCGGCGTCGGGGGTGATGGTGGTGGGGCTCATGGATGGCTCCTCGGATCGAAGACGGGGGTGCGGTCGGGTGACCGGAAGGTGGGTGGTCGGGGCGCGGCGTCGGCGCGACGACTCGGGCTACAGGTCGACGGTCACGTCGCCGACCGGGGCGGACACGCAGATGCGGATCTCCTCGCCGGGGGCGCCGTGGACGTCGCCGGTGAGCGTGTCGCGGACGACGCCGTGCTCCAGGCGGCACTTGCAGGTCAGGCAGATGCCCATCCGGCAGCCGCTCACCGGCTGCAGGCCCGCGGCCTCGGCCTGCTGCAGCAACGTCGTGCCGTCGGCGTCGACGGTCAGGTCGCTGCCGGCGAACGTCACCGTCCCCAGGTCGTCCGGGTCGACCGGCGGCAGCTCGGGCGGCGCGAAGTGCTCGTACCGCAGCGGGGTCTGCAGGCCGACGTCCGCCCACGCCTCGCGGACCGCGTCGACGAGCGCCGCCGGCCCGCAGACGAACGCGGCGGCGTCCCGGTCCTCGGGCAGCACGCGGCGCAGGTGGTCGTCTCCGAACCGGCCGTGCAGGTCGCACGCCGGGGTCGTGGCGGTGCGGTCACCGGCGGTCCCCGCGTCATCGGCGGCCGGGTCCCGGGCCGTCGCGTCGGCCACCCCGGCCCCCGTCGCGGAGCCGCCTCGCGTGTAGACCGGCAGCAGCTCGACGTTGGGGTGCGCGGCGGCGATCGCCGCCAGGTCGTCGGCGTACAGCAGGTCGTCGGCGGAGCGGGCGTAGTGGAGGAAGGCGATCGGTCCGTCGTGGCCCTGGTCGGTCAGGGTGCGCAGCATCGACAGGACGGGGGTGATGCCGCTACCGCCGCTGATGAGGACGATCCGGTCGGGGCGCTCGTCGGGCAGGACGAAGTCCTCGCCGCGCGGCATCGACAGGCCGACGAACATCCCCGGCCGCGCGTGCGCCTTGAGGTGGCGCGACACGACGCCCTCGGGATGACGGCGGATCGTCAGCTCGATCGTGCGGGTGCGGACGTCGGCCGACCCGGACGGCGAGTAGCAGCGGCGGTGCCGGACCCCGTCGACGTCGACGTGGATCTCGACGTGCTGCCCGGCGCGGAACCCCGGCCAGGTGACGGTCGGCCGCAGTGTCAACGTCACGCTGTCGTCGGTCTGGTGGCGGACGTCGACGATCTCGCCGCGGACCCGGCGCACCGCCCAGTCGGGCCGCAGGAGCTCGAGGTAGTGGTCGACGTCGTGCGGGCCGGCGAGCGCGTCGGCGAGCTGGGTGCCGAGCAGGCGCCGGGCGATGCCGCGACGACGCGACGACGCGGCGCCGGTGGGCTCGTGGCCGTCCTCGTCGGGACGGGCGCCGGTCGGGGCCGGGGCGGGAGGGGCGGTGGCGGTCATCAGATTTCAGTGCACAAGTGTTCGGTGAACAACTGTGCACCAAGTTAGGGCGTCGCCTCCGGTCGGTCAAGCGCCCGGGCCGATCTGCTCTGTGACATCGCGCACGGTGAGCGCGGGCGTCCGTCTCGGCGGGACCGATCGGTGGGGCGACGGACGCCGGACGACGGACGCCGGACGACGGACGCCGGACGCCGGGCGACGGGGCCGGGGAGCGACGGGCGGTCGGGGCGGCGCCGCGGCGGTCCGGCGGGCCACGCACGGCCACGCACTGCGCCCCCGGCGAACGGCCGGAGGCGCGGGTGCGCAGCGGATCGGGTGACGATCGCGGCCTCGACTCCTCGATGGCCGCCGCTCCACGCTACCCCAGGCGTCGGAACCGCAAACCTCACCGCGCGGGCGACGTGGCACGCCGGCCGGCCCGCATCGTCGTACCCTGGGTGGATGGTCGGCTCGCCGTCGACGGCGGAGACCCGTCAGGAGCGCAAGGCCCGCACGCGACAGGCGCTGCGGGACGCGGCGCTGCGCCAGCTCGAGGAGCGGAGCTTCGGCGCGATCAGCCTGCGCGAGGTGGCCCGCGAGGCGGGGATCACGCCGACCGCGTTCTACCGGCACTTCGCGACGATGGAGGCGCTCGGCCTCGACCTCGTCGACGGGTCGTTCCGGCCGCTGCGCTCGGTGCTGCGGCAGGCCCGCGCCCCGGTCGCCGGGTCGCAGGACGAGATCGAGGCGTCGGTGCGCACCCTCGTCGCCCGGGTCGACGCGGACCGGGCCCACTTCCGGTTCATCTCGCGCGAGCGGTTCGGCGGGGTCGCGGCGCTGCGCGCGGCGATCGCCCACGAGGTCGACCTGTTCGTCCGCGACCTCGAGGTGGACCTGGCGCGCTACCCGATCATGGCCGACGTGCATCCGCGCACCCTGCGGACCGCGGCCGGGCTCGTCGTGGCGGTCATGGCATCGACGGTCGACGCCCTGCTCGAGGCGCCCGAGGACGACGAGGAGGCCCGCTCCGCGATCCGCCGCACCGCCGAGGACCAGCTGCGGATGGTGCTGCTCGGCGCGCTCCACTGGGCCCGGGCGAGGGACGCCGACGCGGATGGCCGCGACGGCGTGGGGGAGGGCGCCGGCGACGGCGGCCGGGACCGCATCGGCGACGGTGACCGCCCGGGCGAGCTGCCCGCGGGCGCTGCCGGTCGTGCCGACGGCCCCGGCGCCGGCCCTGGCCCTGGCGATGCGATCCGCCCGGACGACACGGAGCTCGACGGCGCTCCGCCGGGGCGTGGTCCGGACGACGCCGGCCCGGCCACCCGGGCCTGACCGGCTACCCGGGCCTGACCGGGCGGACGCCGGTCAGTCGGCGGAGGGCTCGTCGTCGAACACCTCGACCTCGACCTCGTCCGCCGCGGGGACGGCGTCGTCGTCGGGCAGGGCGTCGATCTCGCGGGCCTCGTCGGCGTCCAGGCGGGCACGGGTCGCCGCCTCGCGCATCTCGAACACGTCGGTCGCCAGGCTCCCGACCTCGCGGGTGACGTCGACCACGGCGGTGGTGAGGATCTGGGCGATCCGGCCGACGTGCTGGGCACCCGACTCGATCACCTCCTGGGCGACGTCCTTGTTGCGCTCCAGGCGACCGGGCATGCCCCAAGGGTAGACGAGGCCCTGCGGTCCGTCGACCGCGCGAGGCCTCCTCGAACCCCGGCCCGGGTGCGGACCGATGCGGCGCCTCCCCGGGCACGGCGAGGGGCCGCGTCCGTGCGGATCGCGGCCCCTCGGGTCCAGCGATGGGGGACGATCCGCCCGACGGGCGGATCGTCCCGGCGTGGCTCAGCTGCGCCGCGCCTGCTTCGCTCCCGCCTTCTTCGACTTCGACGCCTTCTTCGGGCCGGTCACCGTCACGCGGACGTTGCGGCTCCACTCGTCGTCGCCCACCGTCGTGGTGATCTTGACCCGCACGGTGCCGCGGGCGCCCGCCGCCCGCAGCGCACGACGCGCGGCGCCGGACAACACCAGACGCGCGGTGCCCTTGCCGCCCTTGACGATGCGCTTGGGGACCCGGACCTTCAGCCGGTAGGTCCGCTTGCCGACCTTGAGGCGCGCGGTCGCGGCCTTCACCCGGCAGGTGGCGTCGGCGCACCGGATGGTGGCGATGCTCACCCGCGTGCCCTTGGTCCAGCGGACCGAGGTGCTCGAGGTGACGGTCGGGTCGTCATCCGTCTCGGTGGACGTGCTGAGGACCGCGCTCGGCGTGCCGGCCGGACCCTGCGGCCCGGCAGGGCCCTGCACGCCGGGAGGACCGGCCCCGTCGGCCCCATCGGCGCCGTCCGCCCCATCAGCACCATTCGCCCCATCGGCGCCGTCGGAGCCCTGGAGCGTCCCGCTGATCGTGGCGTCGAGCGTCGTGCCGCCGACGACGGGCGCGTTCTGGCGCGTCGTCACCTTGAGGGTGCCCGTGAAGTCGCCCTCGGTCGGGCTGTTCGCGTTGACCCACACCGTGCAGGTGTCGCCCGAGTCGACCGTCGACGCGGTGCAGTCCGACGCGTTGACGTCGAACACGTCGTCATCGCCCTCGACGCGGACCGACCGGATCGACACGTCACCGCCGGCGGCCCGGATCTGTACCGCCTTGCGACCGGCGTAGGCGCCGGCCTTGGCGGTCAGCGACACCGACGGGGTGAGCACGCGGACGTGGGCCATCCCCGTCAGGTTGCTCTGGTTGTCGACGTACGTGTTGGGGCCGACGGTGACGGTGCCCGTCGTTCCGAGCACGACGAGCGCCCACCGGTTGTCCTCGAAGAGGTTGTCCTCGATCGTGGCGGTGGTGGCGGGGTCGCGGTAGACCACGAGGCCCTGATCGATGTTCGACACCGTGTTGTCGGTGGCGGTGACGGTGCCGGGCTCGAGGAGCAGGATCCCGCCCGCAGTCGTGTTGCTCGGTCCGGTATAGCGGCAGTCCTTCACGGTGTTGCCCGTGACGGTCGCGTCGATGCCCTGATCGAGCGTGATGCCGTTGTGCGCGATGACCGGCTGGGGCCCCGGGCAGGTGACGGCGTTCTCGCTGATCGTGATGGTGAGGTGCTCGCCGTACGCGCGGATTCCGGTCTTCTGGAAGTCCTCGATCCTCGAGTTCGCGATGGTGACGGCGTGATCCGACCCGGCGTCGGCGCGGGCCTGGATGCCGTGACCGCGCTGGTTGCCGCTCATGCTCCCGTCTCCGGCGTACGCGTCACGGGTGCCCTTGGTGCTCACGCGGCGCACGGCTCCCGAGGACTCCTCGAACCCGATGCCCGAGCCCCCGCCGGCGTTGCCGTCGACCGCCAGGTCACGGACGGTCAGGTCGGCGCCCGCCTTCGCGCAGAGCGTCGCCTTGTTGATCGTGGTGCCGGCCTTGTTGGCCCGCACGCACGCGGGCTGCGCGGCGAAGGCGCTCGGCCCCTGGATCGTCGTCTGGTCCCAACCGGTCCCGGCGCCGGCGATCGTCAGCGCCTTGCCGGACACGACGACCGCGCCCTCGAAGACGCCCGCGCCCAGCTGGACGAGGTCGCCGTCGTTGGCGGCGTCGACCGCGTGCTGCACGGTGGCGCACGGGGCGTCGGCGTCGAGGCAGGCGTTGGCGGCGTCGTCGCCACCGGTCGCGGCCACGTGACGGACGCCGGCGGACGGGGCCGCGAGCGGACCGGTCGCGTCGATGGCGCCGGTGCCCGCGTCGACGGTGTCGCAGCCGCTCTCGCCCGGGCCGGCGGAGCAGCCCCACCAGTTGCCGGTCGCCGTCACCGGCGCGGCCGGGTCGGACGCGTTGCCGATGCCGACGCCGTTGCCCGACAGCGTCGAGCCCGCGACGGTGACGCCGGATGCGGGGCCGCTCACGGCGACGCCGCCGGCGTTGTCACGCACGACGGTGCGCTCGATCGTCACGCCGTCGACCGGCGATCCCGCATGGCCCTTGACGACGATGCCGGGACCGTCCGACCCGCTGACGTGCGAGTCGCGGAAGGTGATGCCGCTCGCGGTCCGCCCGTCGGCGTTCGCGATCGACACGGCGCTCGGCGAGTGGTGCCCGCCGTCGGCGTGGCCGCTGTTGATGACCTGGATCTGATCGAACGTCGCATCGGAGAGCGACTCGAAGTACAGGCCCTTCTGGCTGTTGCCGTTGAACGTCGAGTTCGTGACCTGCAGGCCTTGCAGGTGGCGATCGCCGGTGCTGACGGAGATCAGGCCCTGATTGTTGCCGTCGAACGCGCTGTTGCGGATCGTGAGGTCGCTTGCGTCGCCGCGGACGCGCATGCCGACGCCGAAGCTCGACGCCCGGACCCCGTCGAGGACCCAGTTCGCGGCGACGCCGTTGTTGTGCACGCTGACGCCGTACGACGTGCGCGGCGAGTAGCTCTGCGTGATCTTCAGGTCGAGCAGCGACACGCCTGGGACCGTCTCGTTCGTGTAGACGCCCGGCCGTCCGCCGGTGTCCTCGATCGCGAGGTGCTCGACCGCGGTGCCGTCGGCGCCCGCGCGCAGGACGATCGTCGCGGCGCCCGGGGCCCCGCGGAGCAGGGTCTTGTCGGTGCCGGCCCCGACGATGCGCAGCTTCTTGTTCGTGTTGGCCTGGGCGGCCGCGCCGTCCAGGGTGCCCTCGCAGATGGCGATGGTGTCGTCGGCGTTGGCCGCGGCGACCGCGGCGGCGAGCGACTGGTGGGCCGGGGCGGCGCAGTCGGCGCCACCGACGTGCGGATGGGCTCCGGATCCGCCGAGCGGGCCGACCGTCACGGTGGCGGCGCCGGCGGCGGCGGGGAGCGCGAGCAGCAGGCCGGCGGTGAGGCCGGCGGCGCGGAGCGCTCGAGTTGATCGCGACGGACGTGATCCGCCGTCGTTGGGGGGGTCGTGATGCATCGGGGGAATACCTCGTGTTCGCTTGGACGTACGTCCTAGACGACTGGACGGCAGTCGGTCTGACGCTGTACGCGTAAAGTTTTGTGATTGCTCGATCAATGAGTTGGCGTGAAGCGGGCCTGTGCAGGGCGTTCGGCGGGGGTGCACGGCCGGGACGTCGCGCGTCGTGCCGCGAGGGCGGGCGGCTGGCAGGATGGGGCGCGTAGCGCGCCACAGTCCGAACGTCCGAAGGAGCCCACCATGGCCGTCGTCAAGATCAACGCGATCGAGGTCGCCCCCGAGCGGGGCCCGATGCTCGAGGAGCGGTTCGCCCAGCGGGCGTCCGAGGTCGAGAAGATGCCGGGGTTCCTGGGCTTCGAGCTGCTGCGCCCGGTCGAGGGCGAGACCCGGTACTTCGTCTACACGCGCTGGGAGAGCGAGGAGCACTTCCAGGCCTGGGTGAAGAGCCAGGCGTTCACCCGCGGCCACGCCCACGCCAACCGCGACGCGCAGGGCGGCGAGCAGAAGCCGGTCGCCCACGGCTCGAGCGTCCTGTCGTTCGAGGTCGTGCAGACGGCCTCGCCCGCGCCCGCGGGCTGATCGGGCGCGCGGACCGGCCACGCGTCGGTCGGGCCTGGCCTGGTCGGCCTCGCCGCGGCGGGGTGGTGTCGGTCTGCCGGTGGGGGTGGCGGCGGTTGGGGACGCGTGACGTCCTGAACTGCCGCCGGTCCGGGGGTGGACGCCGTGCCGGCCGGGGGTGGTGGCGGTTGGGGACGCGTGACGTCCTGAACTGCCGCCACCCGGCCTATGGCGGCAGGCGTCGCGGCGCGCGGTCATCCGCTCCGCCCGGTGTTCGTGGGGCGACCGGGTCCCGGAACGGCTCGCCGTGGCCGGGTGGGGCCAGGATCCGCTCCTCCAGGTGTTCGTCGGACGACCGGATCCCGGAACGGATCAGCGCTCCGACCGCGCCCCGCCGCCCAGCGCCCCGCCGCCCACCGCTCCGGCCGCGCCTCTCGATCCCACCGCTCTCAGGGAGCTCTCAGGGTCCTCTCGGTGGGATCTCGCAGCGGCGCAGCAGGGTGATCGACATGCCTTGCCCCGGCCGCCGTCACGGCCCGGGCCCGTTCGATCCCCCCGGAGCCGATGCCCCGCACCTTCCGCACGACCATCACCCCGACGACCGCGGCGCTCGCGGTCCTCGCGGTCGCCTCCGTCGGCGGGGCGGTGGCATCGGTCGGGGCGGACGGGGCGCCCACCGCGGAGCGCCGGATCGTCACCGCCCGCAAGGGCGTCGTCCAGTCGACGATCTCCGCCACCGGCAACCTGCAGGCCGCCCGCAGCACGACGCTCGACTTCCAGACGTCGGGCCGGGTGACGAAGGTCGCGGTCAAGGCGGGCCAGAAGGTCGTCGAGGGCCAGATCCTCGCCCGGCTGGACAGCGCCCGGCAGCGTGTGGCGGTCGCCCAGGCTAAGGCCGCGCTCGAGGAGGCCGAGGACCAGCTCGAGTCCGTCGAGTCGGGGTCGTCGACCACGGCGTCGACGTCGTCCGCGTCGATCACCACCGCGTCGACTACGACGGGCGTCACGTCCGCGTCGGCCGGCACCGCGTCGACCGGGGCATCCACCACGACCGCGTCGACGACCGGCGTCACCGCCGCGGTGACCGGCGCCGCGACGACCGCGTCGCTCGCGAACGACGGACCGGTGATCCGTCCCGCGACGTTCGTCACGACCGCCGCATCCACCGGCGCCGCCGCCTCGGAGCCGCCCACGTCCACCCCGACCGGCACGACCGGCGCTGCCACCGGCCACACCGCCACGACCGGCACCACCGCGACCGCGACCGCCACCACCCGCACCGCCACCACCCGCACCGCCACCGTTCGGGCGGCGTCCGACGACGGGACCTCGACGACGTCGACCGGGCCCACGCCGCCGGCCGGTGACGGCGGCGACGCGACGGGGACGGGGACGTCGACCACGACCACGCCGTCGGGCGGAGCGACCTCGGGATCCGGCGCGACGGACGGCGGCTCCTCGTCGGGCGGCGGCTCCACGACGGGAGGCTCCGGCTCCGGGACCGGCAGCGGCTCGGGAACCAGCAACGGCAGCGGCACCGGCAACGGCACCGGCTCGAGCGCCACCAACGGCTCGGGCACCGCCCGAACCGGGTCCTCCGGCGGCAGCGGCAGCGGCGGATCCGGGAGCGACGCCACGTCCGGCGCGGGCGGATCGGGTGGCACGGCCCGGTCCGGTGCGGGCGGAGCCGCACCGTCCGGTGGCGCTCCCGGTGGGGGAGGCGCACGCTCGGCGGCGTCCGGCGGGTCGGGCGGCGGCGCGGTCGGATCGGCCGGGAGCGCGTCGGGCTCGGGTGGCGGCACGACGAGCGTCGCGTCGGCCCGGGCCGCGGTGCGCAGCGCCGAGCTCGACCTGCAGGACGCCCGCGAGGCGCTCGCCGCCACCATCCTGCGCGCCCCGTTCGCGGGCACCATCGCGTCGGTCGACGGCGAGGTCGGCCAGTCCGTGTCGGGCGGGTCGAGCGGCACGACGGGCGCCGGCGGGTCCGGGTCCGGCGGCTCCGGATCCGCGACCGGGCTGGGCGGGGCCACCTCGACGTCCGCGGCGGGCGGCTCCTCGTCGGGCTTCATCACGCTCACCAACCTCGACCGGCTCGAGATGGAGGTGTCGGTCGGCGAATCCGACATCGGCGACCTCGAGGTCGGCCAGGCGGCGACCGTCACCGTGACCGCGCTCGACGACGCGCAGATCAGCGGCACCGTCACGCGCCTCGGAGTGCTGCCGAGCAGCACCGACGGCGTCGTGAGCTACCCCGTCACGCTCAAGCTCAAGCAGACCGCCGACGGGATCCGGCCCGGGATGACCGCGTCCGCGGAGGTCGTCGTCGACCAGGCCACGTCAGCCGTCAGCGTGCCCGCCCAGGCGGTGCAGGGCACCGGCGACCGCGCCCGGGTCACGATCCGGCGCGGGGACGAGGACGTCGTCACGACCGTCACCACCGGCGTCGTCGGCGACAGCTCGGTGCAGATCACCACCGGCCTCGAGGCCGGCGACCGGGTCGTGCTGCCCGCCCTGTCGACCGCGACGGCGGGCGGTGGGACCGGCATGTCCGCCGGCGGACGGGGCGGTGGGGCGCCCGGCGGCCTCGGTGGCGGAGGGTTCCCGGCCGGCGGCCCGCCCGCCGGGTTCGGTGGCGGGGGCTTCCCCGGCGGTGGCGGCGGTGGTCGACGGTGAGTCGTCCGTCCGCCCGCGCCGCGTCGTCCGCCGCCGTCGCGTCGTCCGCCGCCGCCGCGTCGCCCGCCCGCGCCGCGTCCCACGCTGCACCGGCCACCCGCGTCGCGTCGCGTCGTCCGACCCGCGGCCGGCCCGTCATCGACGTGCGGCGCCTGTCGCGCGTGTACCGGCCGGCGCCCGATCTGCAGGTCTTCGCGCTGCGCGACGTGACGCTGCGGGTCGACCGTGGCGAGCACGTCGCGATCATGGGCAGCTCCGGCAGCGGCAAGAGCACGCTCATGCACATCCTCGGCTGCCTCGACGCACCGACGTCGGGGACCTACCGGCTGGACGGCGTCGACGTCGCCGGGATCGACGAGGACGGCCTGGCCGCGCTGCGCAACCGGATGATCGGGTTCGTCTTCCAGTCGTTCAACCTCGTGCCGCGCACGAGCGCCCTGGCCAACGTCGAGCTGCCGCTCGCCTACGCCGGGATCGGCCGGGCCGAGCGTCGTCGCCGCGCCACCGCCGCGCTGCGCGCGGTCGGGATGGGGCAGCGCCTGGACCACCGGCCGTCCGAGCTGTCGGGCGGCCAGCAGCAGCGCGTCGCGGTCGCCCGCGCCATCGTCACCGACCCGGCGCTCATCCTCGCCGACGAGCCGACCGGCAACCTCGACTCGCGCACCACCGACGAGGTCCTGCGGATCTTCGACGACCTGCGCGACCAGGGCCGCACCATCGTCCTCATCACCCACGAGGACGAGGTCGCCGCCCGCGCGCGGCGCACCGTCCGGCTGGGCGACGGGCGGCTGCTGAGCGACAGCGCCATGCCCGCGGTCGGAGCGGCCGCATGAGCTTTCGCGAGATCCTCCGCACCGCCGCGGCCGGCATCGTCGCCAACCGCTTGCGGTCCGCGCTCACCGTGCTGGGCATGACGATCGGCGTCGCGTCGGTCATCGTCCTCATCGCCGTCGGCAACGGGTCGCAGCAGGCGGTCCAGGCCCAGATCCGGTCGCTCGGCACCAACGTCCTCATGGTCAGCGCCACCGGCGCGCGCGGCGGACCGGGGATGGCCGCGTCGTCGTCGACGACGCTCACCGTCGAGGACGCCGAGGCGCTCGACGACCGCGAGCTCGCCCCGCACGTGCGCAGCGCGTCGCCGGTCGTGCGGGCGTCGTCGGCGACGGTCGTCAGCGGCGCGACGAGCTACCAGCCGTCGCAGGTGCTCGGCAGCGACGCCGACTACGCCGTGGCGTCCGACATCGACGTCGCCCGGGGCGAGATGCTCACCGACGCCGACGTCACCGCCCGCGAGCGGGTCGCCGTCGTCGGCCCGACCGTCGTGCAGAACCTCGGGATCGGGGTCGGGTCGACCGTGCGCGTCGACGGGATCGCGTTCCGGATCATCGGCGTCACCGCGGCCAAGGGCGCGAGCGGCGCGACGAACCAGGACGACCTGCTGCTCGTGCCGTGGACCGCCGCCCAGGACGCGCTCGCCGGGTACGGCGGGATCAGCCAGATCACCGTGCAGGCGGTCGACGAGGACGGGATCGACCTGGCCCAGGCCGAGGTCACCGACATCCTCGACCAGCGCAAGGGGACCGACGCGGCGGCGTCGTCCGGCGACGCGTCGAGCACGCGCGGGTTCCAGGTCGTCAACCAGGGCTCGATCCTCGAGGCGTCGAGCTCGACGACGAGCGTGTTCACGACGCTGCTCGGCGCGGTCGCCGCGATCTCGCTGCTCGTCGGCGGGATCGGCGTCATGAACATCATGCTCGTCAGCGTCACCGAGCGCACCCGCGAGATCGGCATCCGCAAGGCGATCGGCGCGCGCCGCTCCGACGTCCTCGCCCAGTTCCTCGTCGAGGCGGTGCTCGTGTCGATGCTCGGGGGCGTCCTCGGCGTCGCCGTCGGCCTCGTCGGGAGCCGGTTCGAGATCGCCGGCGTCGAGCCCGACGTCGCCCTGTACTCCGTCTTCCTCGCCTTCGGCGCGTCCGCGCTGTCCGGCCTGTTCTTCGGCACCTACCCGGCCGGCCGCGCCGCGCGGCTGCGCCCCATCGAGGCCCTGCGTCATGAGTGACACCACCCCCCACGACACCGAGATCGACCTGCCCGAGGACCGTTGGGAGGACGACGCGCCCATCGCGGCGTCGGCCGACGACGGCCCGGCGCACCGCGACGCCGTCACCACGGCGTGGGCCGACGACGAGCCGGCGCACGCCGACGCGTACCCCGAGGAGGACGACGACGCCTGGGACGACGTCCCCGCGCCGACCGCCCGGGCGGCCCCGTCGCGGCGTCGCCGTGCAGTGCCGCTCGTGCTCGGTGCGATCGCCGTCGCCGCGGCCGGGTTCGTCGGCGGCGTGCAGGTCCAGAAGGGCCAGGACGACGGCGGATCCGGGTTCCCCGGCGGTCGCGGTGGCGCGATGGCCGCGCTGGCGGGCGGCATGCCCGGCGGCACGCCCGGCGGACCCGGCGCCGCCGGTGGCGACGGTGCGGCCCCCGGGGCGGGCGCGTCGTCCGACGGTGGGTCCGGCACGACCGTCGGCACGGTGAAGAACGCCAAGGGCTCCAAGCTCTACGTCGAGACGAGCGACGGCACGACGGTCGAGGTCCGCGTCGGATCCCAGGCCAAGGTCCAGCGGCTGTCGCACAGCTCGGTCGGCGGGGTGCATCCCGGCGACACCGTCATCGTCGAGGGCGAGGCCGCGAGCAGCGGCGCGGTCCGGGCGACCCGGGTGCAGGCGACCGCCCCCAACCTCACCGCGCTCGGCCTGGGCCGCGGCGCGGGGGGCGCCGCCCGCGTGCCCGGCGGATCGGGTGGCGCGTCGGCGTCCGGTGGATCGGGGTCGGGCACGTCCGGATCGGCGTCCCGCGGCTCCGGCGACGCGTCGTCCGGGTCGGGGTCGTCCGGCAGCGACGCGTCGGGCGACGACGTCGACCGGCTGTTCGGCGACTGACGCCCTGCACCGTCCCCACTCTCCCTTCCCCTCATCCCACGACACGGAGCGACTGACATGACGACGACCACCATCACCAGCCGTCTGCGCCGGGTCGGCGTGACGTGCCTGTCCGTCGGTGCGATCGCGCTGACCGGCTGCGGCGGCTCGGACGCCGACACGACGACGAACGCGTCGGCGACGAACGCCGCCAACCAGGGCGGCCCCGCCGGCCAGACCGACGAGCAGCGGCAGGAGCTGCAGGCCTGCCTGAAGCAACAGGGCGTGGAGCTGCCGGAGCTCCCCGCCGGAGGCCGCGGCCGCGGTGACGGGGGGACCGACGGCGACGGCCCGGGAGCGGAGGGCTCCCCGCCCGAGGGCGCACCTGACGGCGCCCCGCCGCAGGGCGGGGCCGATGGTGGACCGCCGCCCGGGATGCCCGGCGGTGGCCTGCCGGGTGGTGGCCTGCCCGGGGGCGGGCGGCCGGGAGGCCCCGGCGGCGGACCGGGCGGCGACCTGTCCGACGAGGACCGCGAGAAGCTCCGCAAGGCGATGGAGGCGTGCGGCGCGACCCGCGGGCCCGGCGGTGGGCGTGGCCGAGGCGGCCGCCCCGACGTGAGCGACGCCGACTACCAGCAGCGGGTGAAGGCCTACGTCGCCTGCGTCGAGAAGCAGGGCGTCGACCTGCCCGACCCGGACTTCTCGGGCGACGGTCCGATCTTCGATCCCGACGAGGTCGACCAGCAGGACGAGAAGTTCCGGAAGGCCAGCGCGGCCTGCCAGGGCGAGCTGCGTCCCGACCGCGGTGCGCAGAGCGGCTCCGACGGGTCGGATCGTCCGGACCGGTCGAGTGGGTCGGAGGGCTCCGGCGGGTCGGATGGCGGGTCGTCCACGACGCCCGGCAGCGGCACGACGACCGACGCGGACGCGTCGAAGACCTGACGTCGCGCGCCGTCCCCGCCGGCTGGCGTGGGGCGGTGGGCGACGGGTCGTCGGCGTGGCCGAGGCGCGGCCCGGGGGTGGCGACGGTTGGGGACGTGTGGCGTCCTGAACCGCCGCCACCTCGGGGTGGGTCGTCGGCAGGGGTGGTGGGTGGGCGTGCCCGCTCGGTACGCTGGATGGCGTGACGGTGAAGGAGCAGCTTGCGGCGCGGGTGGCGCGGATGAGCGAGGCCGAAGCCGCGGAGACGCTGCGGCTCATCGATCAGCGCCAGAGCACGGCCGTGCCGTCGTTGCGGGAGTTGTTGGACCGGACCCAGGCGGCGGCGGGTCTCAGCGAGGCCGAGGCCGAGCGGGTCGCCTATGAGGAGCTGCGGGCGATGCGCCGGGAGCGCGACGGCGCCGCGTGATCCGCGTCGTCGTCGATACGGGGGTCTTCGTCTCGGCGCTCATCAACCGGGGCGGATCGCCGCCGGATCAGGTGATGGACCAGTGGATCGCGGGACGGATCCAGGTGATCGCATCGCCACGGCTACTCGCCGAGGTCGAGGAGGTCGTGCACCGCGTGAAGTTCCGGCGTTGGTTCGACGAGGCGACCGCGGCGCAACTCGTGCAGCGGCTGCGCTTGGACGCGGTGCTCCACGACGATCCGCCCGACGGCGGTTTGCGCACGCGGGACCCGAAGGACGACTATCTGTTGGCGCTCGCGCAGGCGACGGGCGCGGATGCGGTCGTGAGCGGGGACGGCGATCTGGGTGAGGCCGACCAGGGCGTCGTGGCCGTGTGGACGCCGCGAGAGCTGGTGGAGCGGGTCGCGGGCTCGTCCTGACGTCGTTGCGGCGCGGCATCGGGTCGACAAGCGGGAGTGGCGACGGTTGGGGACGTGTGGCGTCCTGAATCGACGCCACTTCGGGGTGGGGCGTCGTCGACGGGCGGGGGTGGCTGCGGTCGGGGACGCGTGGCGTCCTGAACCGCCGCCACCTCGGGATCGGCGTCCCCGGTCACCCGTCCGTCGCCGCCCCGGGGTCCCGCCCACCGCCCCACCGTCCGACGTCGACCGCCCGAGGCCATCCCACCCCGAGAAGCGCCGAAGCCCCCGTCGACGACGGGGGCTTCGGTCCTCATGGGCATAACTGGACTCGAACCAGTGACCTCTCGCGTGTGAAGCGAGCGCTCTAACCAACTGAGCTATACGCCCGACGGGGTTCCGGGATGGTAGCCACCGACGCGCCGCGATGCGCGCCCGCGTGGCGCCCGGCGCCCGGACGGGGTCGTCAGCGACGCGTGGACGGCGTCTGCGGCATGATGGGTCCATGAGCGAGAACGGACCGGCCGAGGATTACAACACCGCGCCAGTGGACGAGGATCCGACGAACGCGCCGACGGCCAACCGGTTCATCATCGAGATCACGGCCGTGATGCTCGTCATCGTGGTCCTCTTCGTCCTGGGGGCCGTGACCGAGTCGGGGATCGTCATCGCGCTGGCCCTCGTCGCGGTCACGGTGGGCGCGATCGCGATCATGTGGGAGATCTTCCGCATGACGTCGACCGATCGGTTCGACGACTGACGACGCCCGCCCGGCGACGTCGGGGGCGGCGCCCGCCGCGCGCCGGCGTCGTCCTCTACGATCGGCGGGCGAACAGCGGGATGAGCCCGGCGTCGGCGGTGTCGATGGTGGTGCTCCCGGGCGACGTCGGCCTGTGAACCAGGTCAGGTCCGGAAGGAAGCAGCCTTAAGCGGTAGTCGGCGGGCGCCTGGACGGCGCCACCGGAGCCGTCGGCGCCGGGCTCATCCCGCCCAGTTCGCGTCACCGCCCGTCGTGCGCGCGTCCCGTCGCCGGCCGCACCGCTCGGTGGCCCGGTCAGCGCGCCGCCGGGTCGGCGCCGCCCGCGCGGGCGACGAGCGTCCGCAGCAACCGGCCACACTCCCGGTCCGGGCTGAGGATGCGCCACGTGCCGACGACGCCCGCCTCGACGCTGCCCGCAGGCGGCTCCGGGAGCGACCGGTCCCGGTCGGCCTTGTCGAGGATGAACCCGCGCGCGACGCGCTCCGACGCCGGCAGCAGCACGATCGCCCGGTCCAGCAACGGGCGACCGGCCCGGTTGCGCTCGCGGGCGGCGATCTCCATCGTCGTCACCCGCGGGACCTTGCCCAGGCCCGGGTCGCGGCCGCCCCGTCGGCCGAGCCACAGCGTCACCTGGGGGATGGCGCGGTGGTTGGGCAACGCGATCACCCCGGAGCACCGCGCGTCGCCGGCGGCGGGCGTCACGACGTCGCCGACCGTCGTGCGCAGGTCGTCGATCACCCGCTCCTGCAACGCCAGCGCCGCCTGCAACCGATCGAGCCGGTCCGCCTGCCGGGGGCCGAGCGCGACGAGCACGAGCAGGCAGACGACGGCGGCGACCTGCCACCGCCGCCGCCACGCGTGACCGTCCGGCAGGCGGCGCCAGCCCAGCAGCCCGGCGGCGGCCAGCAGCACGACGAGCGCCGCGGGGAACACGAGGTAGCGGGTGAGCAGCGGCAGGCCGACGGTCCCCAGCGCCGCGAACGCCCCGAGCGCCGCGACGAGCGCGCCGACCGGCAGCAGCGCCCGCCGGCGCATCCACCACAGCGACATGCCGACCCCGAGCACCGCGGCGAGCAGCACCGGCTCGCGGACGATCTCGCCCAGGCGTCGCGGGGTGAGCGTGATCGCGGCGACCAGCCCGGTGTCGCGGTCCAGGTCGTCCGCGTTGCCCTGGGTGCCGGTGAGCGCCTGCACCGGGTCGCCGCTGAGGACGAGGCCCTCGACGATCCACCCGAGCGGCGCGAGCGCCGCCAGCGCCGCGAGCGGCCACAGCGGCAGCGCCGCGTCACGGATCCGGGCGACGGTCGACCGGTCGGCACGGCCCACCGGGGCTTCGGGCGTCGGCCCAGGTCCGGGCCGGGCCGGCGACGCGTCGGTCGGCGGGTCGGCGGCGGCAGGAGCGTCCTGCGGCCTCGCGACGCCGGCCGGCCGGAGCGGGGCGCGGTCGTGGCGCCGGTCGCGGTCCCGCGACCACGCCAGGTACGCGACGTAGACGGCGGCCAGGACCCAGGCCTCGGGACGCAACAGCCCGGCGAGGGTGATCCACGCCAGCGTGCGGGCGCCGTTGCGGGGCCGGTGGGTCTCGGCGAGCAGCGCGAGCAGGAGGAGGACCGCGTACGGCAGGTCCAGGTAGGTGCGCAGCCCGTACGACAGGACCGGCTCCCGGGTGAGCAGGAGGACGGCGGCGAGCACCCCGGCGGCGGTGCCGAACCAGGCGCGGCCGAGGAGGAACGTGACGACGCCGAGCGCGCCGATCCACAGGAACGCCAGGACGATGAGCGCCGTCTCGGCGTCGTGGCCGGTCACCCCGTGGACCTCGGGCAGGCCCGGTGGCGTCCCGGTCCCGAGCTCGCGCAGGCCTCCCGCGTCGCTCAACGGCACGAGCAGGCCCGACAGCAGGTCGCTCAACGGGTGCGGCGTCGGGCTGAACGGCACGTCCAGGTCGGGGCGCGCGCCGGCGGCGAGCAGCTCGCGCATCCAGTTCAGCGACCAGGCGCTGTCGTAGTTCACGAACCCGACGCGGCCGAAGAGCAGCCACACGACGAGCCCGACGAGGGCCGCCGCGCCGACGGACAGGAGCATGCGGCCGGCGCGTGACATCCGCGGCGACGGTACCGGACGACCCCCGCCGACCGACGTGGCCCGCCCCGGGCTGCGCCGTCGCCCGGCCGCCCGTGCCACCACCACGTCGCCACACGCCGCCACGGGTCGTCCGCCACCGTCGGCGCGCCGTCCGCGGCTACGCTGCCCGGCGTGAAGCCCGACGCCGTCCAGATCCGGGTGCTCGGCTGCCTGCTCGAGAAGCAGCGGACGACCCCGGACGCCTACCCGCTGAGCCTCAACGCGTTGCGCGTCGCCTGCAACCAGGCGACGAACCGCGACCCGGTCGTGGAGTACGACGACCGCGACGTCCGCGGCGCGCTCGACGAGCTCGGCCGCCGCCGGTGGACCCGCTCCGCCAGCGGCCCCGGCAGCCGCGCGCCGAAGTTCCGGCACCTGCTCAACGACACGCTCGGCGTCACCCCGGACGAGCAGGCGGTCCTCGCGGTCCTCCTGCTGCGCGGCCCCCAGACCCCGGGCGAGCTGCGGCAGCGCACCGACCGGATGCACGCGTTCGCGGACTTCGGCGAGCTCGAGGCGACGATCGCGCGGCTCGTGGAGCGGGGCCTCGTCGAGCGGCTGGAGCGCCGGCCGGGGCAGAAGGAGTCCCGCTACCGCCAGCTCCTCGGCGGCGACCAGGACCCGTCCGACCGTCCCGCCGTCGGTGGCGCCGCCGACGCGCACGCGACCGGTGGTCCGGGGGAGGGCGCCCCGGTCGGTGGGGCGGGCGACGCGGCGGAGGGGCCCGAGGTCGCGGCCGACACCACCGGGGGGCCCGGGGCCGCCGCGGGCTCCCGGCCCGCGACCGCCGGATCGGGCTCGTCGCCGGCCACCGCCGCGATGACGTCCGAGATCGTCGCGCTGCGCGGCCGGGTCGAGGCGCTGGAGTCCGAGGTGGCGCGCCTGCGCGCCGCGTTCCGCCGGCTCCAGGAGGGGTAGCGGGCAACGGTGGCGCGGGCGGCCGTTCCCTCTACACTCGGCCGCGGTGCCCGCGCCCTCGCTCTACCGTCGCCACCGCCCGCGCTCGTTCGACGACGTCGTCGGCCAGGAGCACGTCGTCCGGACGCTGCGCAACGCGATCGAGCAGGACAAGGTCCACCACGCCTACCTGTTCGTCGGCTCGCGCGGCACCGGCAAGACGTCGATGGCGAAGATCCTCGCCGCCTGCCTCAACTGCCAGGGCGACCCGGACCTGCCCGCGGCCGAGCGTCGGCCCGGGCCGACCGCCCACCCGTGCGGCCGCTGCGAGCCGTGCCGGTCGATCGCGGACGCCACGTCGATCGACGTCCACGAGATGGACGCCGCGTCGAACAACTCCGTCGACGACATCCGCGAGCTGCGCGACGCGGTGGCGTTCGCCCCGGTCGGCGGCCGCAGCAAGGTCTACATCCTCGACGAGGCGCACATGCTCTCGTCGCAGGCGTGGAACGCGTTCCTCAAGACGCTGGAGGAGCCGCCGCCACGGACGATCTTCGTCCTCGCGACGACCGAGGCCGACAAGGTCCTGCCGACGGTGGTGGACCGCTGCCACCGGTTCGACTTCCACCGCCCGACCCCCGACCAGCTCGCCCGGGTGCTGGGCCGGGTGGCGGAGCAGGAGTCGATCGCGATCGAGCCCGAGGCGATCCAGCTCGTCGCCCGCCACGCCACCGGGTCGTTCCGCGACGCGCTCGGCACCCTCGAGCAGCTCGTGACGTACGCCGGGGAGCGGATCACCACCGACGACGTCCTCTCGGTGCTGGGCGTGTCGGACGCCGAGTCGCTGTTCCGCGCGGTCGACGCGGTGCTCGCCGGCGACGGCGCGGCGGTGCTCGCGGTGGTGGCGGACATCGTCGGTCAGGGCCGCGACGCCAAGCAGGCGCTGCACGACCTCGAGGCGCACGTCCGCGCGCTGCTGTTGGTGCGGATGACCGGTGGCCTGCCCGACGAGCTGCGGATCGGCCCGGACCGTGACGCGCGGGTCGTCGAGCAGTCCGGCCGCACCCCGGGCGCGACGACGATCCGGATCCTCGATCTCGTCGGCACCGCGCTGCGGGCGATCGCCGACGGCGCCGACCCGCGCACCCAGCTCGAGCTGCTCCTCATCCGGGCCGCGCTCCCGCAGATCGACCCGCAGACGAAGGCGCTCGGCGCGCGGATCGCCCGCCTCGAGCAGAGCGGAGCGGGAGCGGCGACGACCGTGATCGCGTCCCCGGCCCCGGCCGGAACGGTCCCGACGACCCCGGCAGGGTCGGTCCCGACGGCTCCGGCCGGATCGGGCCCGACGGCTCCGGCCCCCGAGGCGGCCCGGCCGGCCCCGGCGGTGGCCCCGACCCCGCCGACGTCCGGCCCCGAGCCGGGCGCGCCGGCCCCGACGACGGTCGACCCGCAACCGGCGACGCCCGCGGTCGATCCGGCCCGGCCGGCCATCGGCGCCGATCCGGCCCGGCCGGCCCCGGCGGCGCCCGCGACCCCGCCGACGGCCGGCCCCGACCCGGTCACGTCCGCTCCGGGTCCCGACCCGGTCCCACCGACCCCGCGGCCCGATCCGGGTCCCACGCCGCCCGCTCCCGGCCCGCCCGTCCCCGATCCGGGACCGACCCCGGGCCCCGACCCGACGCCTCCGGTCCCGCGACCCGACCCGGGCCCGACGCCGCCGGCGCCCGGCCCGCCCCCCACAGGCCCGACGGCAGGCGCGACCGGCGTCGCTCCCGATCCGTCCGCGTCGATCGCCGCGCCGACGACCACCCCGGTGGAGGAGATCGACGAGCTGCTGCCGACGATCGCCGACCGGATGCCGGGCGGCGCGGTTCGCTCCGCGCTCGGGATGGCCCGCACGATCAGCGTCGACGGCCATCGGCTCGTCCTCGGCGTCCCCGCGGGCCGCACGTCGTCGATGGCGCTCCTCAACCGGGACGACGCCCGCTCCGCGATCAGCGACGCGCTCGACGAGATCCTCGGCCGTCGCCTCGACGTCGTCTGCGAGGAGCGCGCCGAGGTCGTCGCGCCCACCGAGGTCCCGCTCCCCGAGGACGAGGTCATCCGGCGCGTGATGAGCGAGTTCGAGGCCGAGGAGGTCGCGGCGCCCGCCGCGGCCACGCCGGCCGATCCCGCCGCCGACGACGCCGCCCGGTAGCGTCAGCCCCAACCCGCCCGACCCCCTTCCCCGGAGACGAGCCATGCGTCAGCAGCCCAACATGCAGCAGATGATGAAGCAGGTCCAGCGCATGCAGCAGGACATGGCTGCCGCGCAGGAGGCGCTGAAGGAGGAGGAGATCGAGGTCGCCGCCGGCGGTGGGATCGTGAAGATCCGGATCACCGGCGCGCTCGAGGTCCGCGGCGTCACGATCGACCCCGACGCGATCGACCCCGACGACGTCGACCTGCTGCAGGACACCGTCACCGCCGCGATCAACGAGGCGGTCCGGCAGGCGCAGGAGCTCGGCGAGAAGCGCCTGGGCGCCGTCACCGGTGGCATGGACCTCGGCGCCCTGGGCCTCGGCGGCCTCGGGATGTAGCACCGCCCGGCGGTCGGGCGGCGCGCCGTCACGGGGCGGCGCGCGACGGCCGGCCGTGCGACCCTTGGGGCCGTGCAGCCCGCCCCGATCGAACGGCTCGTCGCGGCGTTCACCCGCCTGCCCGGCATCGGGCCGCGCACCGCGCAACGCCTGACGTACCACGTGCTGTCGCGGCCGGACGCCGAGGCGCACGCGCTCGCCGAGGCGCTCGTCCAGATCAAGCAGCTCATCGGCGAGTGCGAGGTGTGCTTCAACCTCGCCGAGGGACCGCGGTGCGTCGTGTGCGCCGACGCGCGCCGCGACCCGTCGCTGCTGTGCGTCGTCGAGGGCCCCACCGACGTGCTGCCGATCGAGCGCACCCACGAGTTCCGCGGCCGGTACCACGTCCTCGGCGGGGCGTTGTCTCCGGTGGACGGCGTCGGCCCGCGCGACCTGCGGCTGGAGGAGCTCTTCCGGCGGGTCGTCGAGGGCGATCCCGACGACCACGGCCCCGAGGTCCGCGAGGTCGTCGTCGCGACCAACCCGACGACGTCCGGCGAGGCGACCGCGCTGCACATCGCCGCCGAGATCCACCGCCGGTCCCCCGACGTCGCCGTGACGCGCCTGGCGTCCGGCCTGCCGGTCGGCGCCGACCTGGAGCACGCCGACGAGGTCACCCTCGGCCGCGCGTTCGCGGGCCGTCGCGCGCTGTGACGGGCCGGCCCGCGGATCGAGAGGCACGGCGCGCCGCCGCCGCCGACCACATGCGGTGACGCCTGGCAGGGGGTGGGGGTGCGTCGGGTTGCGGACGTGGGACGCCGGTTTGACGGCGCGCCCCCGGGTGAGCGCGGCTGCGGGGGTGGGGGTGCGGTGCGAGGCGGTCGTGGGACGCCGGACGGCCTCCTCGGCGGAGCACGCCCCCGCGCCGCGACCGCCGCGATCCGCTCGCTCCCCGACCGGCCGTCCCCTTCACGAGCAGTCCCCTAGAGTCCCCCGGGCGCATGAGCAGTGACACCGTCGTCATGAAGTTCGGTGGCACGTCCGTCGCCGACGCCGAGCGGATCCGCAGCGCCGCCAAGCGGATCGTCGCCAAGCGCGAGGCCGGCCAGCGGGTCGTCGTCGTGCTCTCCGCCCGCGGCAAGGAGACCGACCGGCTCATCGCCGACGCGTACGAGATCAGCGAGCGTCCCGCCCCGCGCGAGATGGACATGCTGCTCTCGACCGGCGAGCGGGTGAGCTGCGCCCTCGCCGCCATGGCGATCAACGACCTGGGCCACGAGGCGATCTCGCTCACCGGGTCGCAGGCCGGCATCGTCACCGACACGTCGCACACGAAGGCCCGGATCCTCGACGTCCGCGCCGACCGGATCGTCGAGGCGCTCGACCAGGACCGGATCGTGCTCGTCGCCGGATTCCAGGGCGTGTCGACCGCCAAGGACGTCACGACGCTCGGCCGCGGCGGATCGGACACCACCGCGGTCGCGCTCGCCGCGGCGGTCGAAGCCGACGTCTGCGAGATCTACACCGACGTGCCGGGGGTCTTCACGTCCGACCCGCGGATCGAGCCGCACGCCCGCAAGATCGACGTCGTCTCCTACGAGGAGATGCTCGAGATGTCCGCGTCCGGGGCCGGGGTGCTGCAGCTGCGCAGCGTGGAGTACGCCCGCAACCACGGCGTGCGGATCCACTGCCGGTCGAGCTTCGATCCCGGCGACGGGACGTGGGTCGTGCCGGAGAGCGAGGCGGCCGCCGCCCAGCAGAGCCAGGAGCAGTCCGTGGAGAACCCCCTGATCACCGCCGTCACCCACTCGACGGTCGAGGCGCGCGTGACCCTCATCGGCGTCCCCGACACCCCCGGCGCGGCCGGGAAGATCGCCGGGGCGCTCGCCGACGCCCGGGTCAACGTCGACATGATCATCCAGAACGAGCCGCCGCAGGACGACACGCCGGCCGACATGTCGTTCACCGTGCCGCGGGACGACGCGCAGGCCGCCGAGGAGGCACTGGCCCCCGTGGTCGCCGAGCTCGGGATCAAGGCGCTGCGGACCGACCCCGACATGGGCAAGGTCTCGGTCATCGGCGCCGGGATGCGCACCCACCCCGGCGTGGCCGCCAAGGTCTTCCGCGTGCTGGGCGAGGAGGGCATCAACATCGAGATGATCTCCACGTCCCCGATCAAGATCAGCTGCGTCGTCGCCCGCGACCGGGTGCCGGACGCGGTCCGCGCCCTCCACGGCGCGTTCGGGCTCACCGGGGAGGACACGATCCGCCCCGAGGAGCCCTTCGGCCAGTTCACCTGAGCGAGGTCGACGGGCGTCTCGGGGGTAACGGGCGCTCGGGGATGAACGGCGCTCTGGGACGTCGCCCAGGTGGCGCACCGGCTTGCCGTCTGGTCGGTGATCCACCCAGGCGTCGCGGATGGACGTTGAGGTGGCGCACCGTGCCGCGGACGGTCCGGCGAGCCACACCAGCGACGGGGCCGCACGAACCCGCCCACCGGCCGCGGCCCCCGGGGCCCCCGGGGCCAGCGCGCCCGGCCCCGCCTATGGCACCGCGGTCCCGCAGTCGCGATCGCCCGGCGGCTCGATGATCCGCTCGAGCGCGGCCGACCAGGCTCCGGCGTGGTTCTGGCGGCCCGTCGCGTTGAGGAGGCGGACGGCGTCGCGCTGCTCGCCCGTGACGTACTTCTCGCCCTCGCGGTCGAGTAGCGCTATCCGGGCGTCCCAGTCCTTCTGGCGCTCGTCGAGCGCCGACAGCAGCGCGTCACGGTCGGCGGCGTCGGCGAACTCCAGCGCGCCCAGCGCGGCGCGCATCCGGTCGATGGCGTCGCGCTCGTAGCGGGCAGCCTGCTTCACCGAGTCCAGGTCGTCGTCCTCGAGCAGGACCTCGAGGAACTTGCGTCGCCCGTCGGCGTCGCGCCGGTCGACCTCGGCCCGGCAGACGTCGACGACCGCCCGCGACAGCGCACGGCCATTCAGCGGTCCGCCGGCCGGACCGGGGGAGGGCCCCGTCGTGGTGACCGTCGTCGTGACCGTCACCGTCGTCGTGCCGGTCGTCGCGGTGCCGGCCGTCGTCGTGGTCGGCTCGTCGTCGGAGCCACACGCGGCGAGCGTTGAGGCGGCCGCCAGCAACGCCACGACGGTCGACCGGCGGAGCACCACGCGCATGCGGGGATCCTACGACCGGCCGCGCAACGGCCCGGCCCCCGCCTGGGGTGAAGTGGCTCCCTCGCGACGGTGCCCGGAGGCCGTTGCCGTCGCGTCCCCGCCCGGCCGACCGCCGTCCGTGGCGTCGGACAGCCGTCCGCGCCCCCGATCCGTCGTCCGCGCCCCCGGTCCGTCGTCCGCGCCCCCGGTCCGTCGTCCGCGCCCCCGGTCCGTTGTCCGTGGCCTCGGTCCGTTGTCCGTGGCCTCGGTCCGCCATCCGCGGCCTCGGTCCGCCGCCCGCGGCCCCGGTCCGCCGCCCGCGGCCCCGGTCCGCCGTCCGCGGCGTCAGTCCGTCGCCGCGGCGTCGGGGTCGGGCCGCTCCATCGCGACGCCGTCACGGAGCGCCCGCAACGCCGCCTTGCGCTCGTCCTTCGTCGTGCGGTCGATCATGAGCACGCCGTCCAGGTGGTCGGCCTCGTGCTGCAGGCGCCGGGCGAGCGGGCCCTCGGCCTCGATCGTCACCGGCCGGCCCGACAGGTCCAGGCCGGTCATCCGGACCGCCACCGGCCGCTCGACCGTCACGACGACCCCGCTGAGCGACAGGCACCCCTCCAGGTCGGAGTCCCGCTCGTCCGACGCCCACGCGATCTCGGGGTCGACGATCGCGGTGGCGGCGCCGTCGCCCCGCTCGCCCTCGCGGTAGACGAAGTAGCGGCGCAGCACCCCGACCTGGGTGGCGGCGAGGCCCCAGCCCCACGCGGCGTCCATGATCGAGATGAGCCGCCGGGCCTCCGTCACGAGGTCCGCGTCGACCCGCTCGACCGGTCGGGCGACCGCCCGCAGCGCCGGATCGCCCCACTGCCGGATCTGGCGCAACGCCGCGCGCCGCGCCTCGATCGCCTGCGGCGTGATCTGTCGCTCCGTCGCCATCCGACCAACGTAGCCGATGGCGCCCGCCGCGAGGTCGCACGGGCCGGTCGGGTCACGCGCGACACGGCCGCGGGGGGCGTCGCACACGTGACGCACCGGACCGCCGCCTGACGGGCGACCCACCGCGGCGTCGCGGAACGACGCTCAGGTGACGCACCGTCCCGTGGGCGGTCGGGTGATCCACCTCGGCGTCGGCGACGGTCTGGCGGGCGGGCGGTCCCGGTCGGCACCGCGTCGCGTGGCGGTCGGTCGGGGGCCGGGACCGCGTCGCCGACGGCCGGTCGGGTGGCCGGTCGGGCGTCGGCACCGCGTCGGGTGGCGGCCGGTCGGGCGTCGGCACCGCGTCGCGTGGCGGCCGGTCCGGGTCCGGGGCCGCGTCGCCCGGCGACCCGTCAGTCCAGGGTCGGCACCGCGTCCGCGGCGGTGGGGCGGACGAGGCCGCGCTCGTGGAGGACCCGGGCGAGCTGGACGGTGTTCGTCGCCGCGCCCTTGCGGAGGTTGTCGCCGACGACGAAGAGATCGAGCGCGCGCTCGTGGCCGCGGTCGCGACGGATTCGTCCGACGAGCACGTCGTCGCGGCCGTCCGCGTCGACCGCCAGCGGGTAGGCGGCGTTGGCGGGGTCGTCGACGACGGTGACGCCCGGCGCGGACGCCAGCAGCTCGCGGGCCGCGTCCGGGTCGAGCGGCTCACGGGTCTCGACGTTCACCGCCTCGCTGTGCCCGTTGATGACCGGCACCCGGGTGCACGTCGCGGAGATGCGGATCGTGTCGTCGCCGAGGATCTTGCGGGTCTCGTTGACGAGCTTGTGCTCCTCGTCGGTGTGGTCGTCGACGAACGAGCCGGCGTGCGGCAGCACGTTGAACGCGATCTGGTGGGCGTAGGAGCGGGGGGCGGGCACCGCGTCGCCGGCGAGCACCGCGGCGGACTCCTCCAGCAGCTCGTCGACGGCGGCCTTGCCGGTGCCCGACACCGCCTGGAACGTCGACACGACGAGGCGCTCGATCCCGGCCGCGCGCTGCAACGGCCGCAGCACCACCATGAGCTGCATCGTCGAGCAGTTGGGGTTGGCGACGATGCCCCGGTGGTCGTCGAGCGCCTCCGGGTTGACCTCGCTCACGACGAGCGGCACGTCGTCGCGCATCCGCCACGCCGAGCTGTTGTCGACGACCACCGCGCCGGCGCGGGCGAACCGGGGCGCCCACTCGCGGCTCGTCGACCCGCCGGCCGAGAACACGGCGATGTCGAACCCCTGGATCGACTCGTCGGTCAACGGCTGGACGGTGAGCCCGCGCAGCACGCGACCGGCGGAGCGGGCGGACGCGAACGGCACGATCTCGCGGATCGGCAGCCCCTCGCCGGCGGGGCGCACGCCGTCGCGGGCCTCCCGCACCGCCGCGAGCCCGGCGTCGTCGTCGCGGGGCACGCCGAGCTCGTCGAGGAGGATCCCGCCGACCTGGCCGGTGGCCCCGACGACGGCGATCCGGTACCCGTTGCTGGCGCTCATGCGTTCAGGGTACGACGAGCGACGATCCCGCCGTCCCCCGCCGCACCGCGGGTCGCCGGCGCCTCCACCGACCCGGGGCAGGACAGATCTACACCGATTGTTCACACGGCGGGGCGTGGATGGGCAAGAATGCGCTGTCGCACGCGCCCACCCGGGCCGCTCCCCGCACCGCCGTCGGCCCTTCGGGGCCCACGCCACGGACCCTTCCGCCCCACCCGATGCCCTCATCGCACCCCACCACCCGCCGTCAGCTCGTCGTCGTGGGCGGGTCGCTCGCGGCGGGCGTGGCGCTCACGACGCCGGCCCACGCCCGGCTGCTGCCGCGCACGCGCGGGATCGGCCGCGGGCGGTTCCTCGACGGGGTCGCGTCGGGCGAGCCCGGGCCCGAGGCCGTCACGTTCTGGGGCCGGCTGCGGACGTCGCGGCCCCGCAGCGCGGCCCGGCTCGTCGTCGCCGCCGACGAGGGGCTCACCCGCACCGTCGCCACCGTCGTCGTGCCGACGTCGGCCGGGGTCGACCACACCCTCAAGGCCCGCGTCGGCGGGCTGGAGCCGGGGCGTCGCTACTGGTACGCGTGGCAGACCGTCGACGACGTCTCGCCGGTCGGCCGGACGAAGACCGCGCCCGCCGCCGACAGCCGGGCCGAGGTCGCGATCGGGTTCTCCAGCTGCCAGAGCTACCCGCACGGGTTCTACAACGCCCACCGCGACGCGGTCGCCCACGACGAGCTCGACCTCTACGTCCAGCTCGGCGACTACACGTACGAGTACGAATGGGGCGAGTACGGGGACCTGCGCGGCGGGAACGGCGTGGACTTCGCGTCGGTCGACCTCACGACCTACCGCGACAAGCTCCGCCTGTACCGGGCCGACCCGGCGCTCCGCGAGCTGCACCGCCTGCACCCGGTCGTCCACACGTGGGACGACCACGAGGTCGCCGACAACTACACCGACGGCGCCCCGTCCCCGTCGGCGCTGCAGCGCAACGCCGGGTACCGCGCGAGCTTCGAGTGGCTGCCGCGGATCGCGTTCCCCGGCGACCGGTTCCGGCTGTACCGGACGCTGCGCTACGGCGCCAACGTCGAGCTCGTCATGCTCGACGAGCGCCAGTACCGCACCACCGGCGCGCCCGGGCAGACGATCCTCGGCCGACGGCAGATGGACTGGTTCAAGCGGACGCTGAGCGCCAGCTCCGCCCGCTGGAAGCTCATCGGCAACGCCGACCTCTTCGCCCCGCTCGGCGTCAACCCGACCGGCGAGGGGCTCGTCGACCCGATCAACATCGACGGGTGGGGCGGCTACCCGGCCGAGCGGGCCGAGGTCCTGGCGCACATCGCGGGGCAGGGGATCGACGACGTCGCGTTCCTCACCGGTGACGTCCACATGTTCATGGCCAACCAGCTCGTGCACGGCGGCCGGTCGGTCGCCACCGAGTACATGGGTGGATCGGTCACGTCGCCCGCGCTGCCCGACGGCCTCGGCGACGTCGCCGCACCGCTGATCCAGGCGATCAACCCGCACATCCGGTTCCTCGACCCGGTCCGCCACGGCTGGGCGGTCGCGCGCGCCGCCGACGGGATGCTGCGGGTGGAGCTCCGCAGCAACGACACGCTCGTCGACGGGTCGCCGTCCCGCACGCTGGCGTCGTTCGTCCAGCACCGCGGGCAGAACGCGATCGACATCGCGTCGGGGACGTCGAGTCGGGCCCGCGTCGGCGACGACCCCGCCCTGCGGGCCGCGCCCCGCGGGGGAGCGTTGGACCGCCGTCGGCGGCGGATCGCCCGCGTCGCCGACGCCGACCTGGAGCGCCGCGCCGACGTCGCCGCGCGTCGATCCCGCTCCGCCGCCGCCCGCCGCGCCCTGCGACGCGACCGCGCCACCCGACGCCGCACGACCCGGTGATCCGATGACCCGCCCACTCCTCCACACCCGCCGCGAGCTCGTCGTCGTCGGGGGCGCCCTCGCCGCGGGCCTGGCGCTCACCACGCCGGCGCACGCCCGCCTCATGCCCCGCACCCGCGGCGTCGGCCGCGGCCGGTTCCTCGACGGGGTCGCGTCGGGGGAGCCGGCACCGGACGCGATGACGTTCTGGGGTCGCCTGGCGACGTCGCGTCCACGCAGCGCCGCACGGCTCGTCGTGGCCGAGGACGAGGGGATGACGCGCACCGTCGCGACCGCGATCGTGCCGACGTCGGCCGGGGTCGACCACACGCTGAAGGTCCGCGTCGGCGGGTTGGAGCCCGGCCGGCACTACTGGTACGCGTGGCAGTCCGCCGACGACGTGTCGCCGGTCGGTCGGACGAGGACCGCCCCGGCGCCCGACAGCCGCGACCCGGTCGCCGTCGGGTTCTCGAGCTGCCAGAACCTGCCGAAGGGCTTCTTCAACGCCCACCGCGAGGCCGCGGCCACCGACCTCGACGTCTACGCGTTCCTCGGCGACTACACGTACGAGTACGAGGGCGACGCCACCGACGTGCTGCAGGCCCGTGGCGTGACGGACCCGTCGTCGGCCGACCTCACGAGCTACCGGTCCAAGCTCCGCCGCTACCGCGCCGACCCGGGCCTGCGCGAGCTCCACCGGATGCACCCCGTCGTCCACACGTGGGACGACCACGAGGTGTCGAACAACTACACCGAGGGTGGCGTCGGCGGCGCGCCCGCCCCGTCGGCGCTGCAGCGCAACGCCGGGTACCGCGCGAGCTTCGAGTGGCTGCCGCGGATGGCGTTCCCCGGCGACCGGTTCCGGCTGTACGACGCGTTCCGCCTGGGGGCCAACGCCGAGCTGCTCATGCTCGACGAGCGCCAGTACCGCACCCCGGGCGCCCCCGGCCGCACGATGCTCGGCCGCCGACAGATGGACTGGCTCAAGGCACGGCTCGCCTCGTCCGGGGCGCGATGGAAGCTCGTCGGCAACCCCGACATGATCGCCCCGCTCGGGGTGATCCTCACCGGCGACAGCGGCATCACCGTCAACCCGGACCAGTGGGACGGCTACCCGGCGGAGCGCGCGGAGCTGCTGCGCCACCTGGCGTCGCAGCGGATCGACGACGTCGCGTTCCTCACCGGCGACATCCACATCTTCATGGCCAACGACATGCTCCTCGACGGACGCTCGGTCGCCACCGAGTACGTCGGCGGATCGGTGACGTCGACCGGGATCGCCGAGCCGCTCAACGGGGTGGCGGTGCCGGTGATCCAGGCGGTCAACGGCCACATCCGGTACTTCGAGGGCGCCCAGCACGGCTGGTCGATCGCCCGCGCGACCCGTGACGCGCTCGACGTCGAGTACCGGGTGTCGGACATCCGCGTCGACGGCGCATCGATGCGGACCCTCGCGACGTTCCACCAGGCGACCGGCGCGAACGCCGTGCAGCAGACCGCCGGGGTCCGCGGCGGCGGCGCGGCGGCCCGCACGCTGGGGGAGGACCCCGCCGACGCGCCCGCCCGATCCGGCAGCGCGCTCGACCGCCGCCGTCGCCGCGACCTACGCGCCGAGACCCGCGACGTGGAGCGACGGATCCGGATCGCCGAGCGGCGCGCCACCCGCCGCTCCGGGGCGGCGCGCCGCGCCCGCCTGCACGACCAGCGCACCGCGACGAGGAGGACCCCGTGATGTCCCGACCGCTCCGGACGACGACCGCGATCGCCCTGGCCGCCCTCGGCCTGGCGACGACCGCCGCGACCGCGGGGGCCGCCGTGCCCGGCGACGCCCCGACCGCCCCGTTGACCTTCGAGATCGCGACCGCCGAGAACGGGGTCATCACCGACGGGCAGCGGACGTTCGCCCTGGACGGCGCCACCGCGGACGCCGGGGTGCCGCGCTGCCTCGGCGACGCGAGCTTCGCGCGGACCGCGTGGGCGATCGTGCCCGCCGCGCCGCAGACGCGCCGCGTGACGGTCGAGGCCGCGCCGCAGGAGGGGTCGACGAGCGTGCCGGACCTCGCGGCGTTCGTCCAGCCCGCCGAGGGACGGTCGCTCGACGAGCCGTCGGCGTGCTCGGGCCGCGAGACCGCCGGCGACGGCAGCCGTGGCGACGAGGCCGCCGCGGTGAGCGTCGTCGTCGGTCCCGGCCGGGACGTCCTCGTCCAGGTCGGCTGGCGCGACGGGGACGCCCCGGCGCCGGTCGTCGCGGCGCTCAGCGAGACGGCGCTGCCGACCCGCGACGCCCCCGCGGGGCAGGATCCCGGGGAGGCGCCCCGGATCCGCGTCGGGCGCGGGGCCGCCGTGCCGCTCCGCGGCGCGCTGCTCATGCCCGGCGACCCGGCACAGCCCCGCTGCCAGTCGCACGCCGGCGTGTGGCGTCGCGTGACGCTGCCGCGCAAGGGCGGCTACGCCCTGGCGACCGCCGGGGGCGAGGCGTCGACGATCACCGCGTTCTCGGGAGCCCCGCGGGGCGGCAACGCGATCGACTGCGCCGACGACGGGACGGGCGAGATCATCGCCACGGCGGTGAAGGTCAAGCGCCGCACGACGCTGTGGGTGCGCGTCGGCACCGACCGGCCCGAGGTCGCGTCGCGGGCCGGGATCGCCGTCCAGGGCCCGTACCGCACGCTCAAGGCCGCCCGTGCGGCCCAGGGCGCCGCGCACGACCGGGCGATGCGCGTCGTCGACCCGAAGGCGGGGTGCATCGACGCCCGCGACCCGCAGCCGGCGATCAGGGCGTCGTCGTTGCGCACGCTCCGCCGCGGCGGCCGGACGCTCCGCGGCACGAGCGAGGGCTCGGCGTGCGTCGACGGGCGCGCGACGACGTCGCGGATCGTCGTCGCGGTCGCCCGCGTCGAGCGCGGACGCTGCCGCTGGCTCGTCGGCGCCCGCTACGGCAAGCGGACGTCCTGCGCGCGGCCGCGCGGCGCCCGCCGGGCCCGGGGCACGACGTCGTGGCGGATGACGTTGCGGCGCGCGCTCCCGGCCGGCGTGCGCCACCGGATCGTCGTCCGTGGCCAGACGCGGCGCGCCGGCCGCCTGCGCACGACGAAGCCGCGGGCGACGGCGACGGTGCGTCGCAGCCGCGGCTGAGGACGGTCGCGCGATGGCGGGCGGCGTGCGGGCCCCGGGTGGGGCCCGCGGCGACCGGTCAGAGCTCGAGCACGACCTTGCCGACCGCCTCGCGGCGGTCGAGGGCGAGCAGCGCGTCGCTCACCCGCTCGAGCGGGAACCGCGCCCCGATCGGGGGACGGATCGCGCCGCGCTCGACGAGCTCCGCGATCGGGTCGCCGATCCTGCGGGCGTAGCTCGTGTCGCGCAGCACCCACTCGCCCCACGCCGCCCCGATGACCTCGGTGTTGGCCAGCAGCAGGCGGTTGACCTTCACCGTCGGGATGTCGCCGCCGGCGAACCCGACGACGACGACGCGCCCGGCCGGGGCGAGCGAGCGCAGGCTGTCGGTGAACCGGTCCCCGCCGACCGGGTCGATGACCATGTCGACCCCGCCGTCGGTGAGCTCGCGGACCTCGTCCTTCCACGGGCCGCTCGTCAGCACGACGTCGTCGGCCCCGGCGTCGCGCGCGACCCGGGCCTTCTCCTCCGACGACACCAACGCGACGGTGCGGGCCCCCAGGCCCTTGGCGACCTGCAGCGTCGCGGTGCCGACGCCCCCGGCCGCACCGTGGACGAGGACCGTCTCGCCGGCCTGCAGCCGGCCGCGGGTCACGAGGCAGAAGTAGGCCGTGTGGTAGTTGAGGACGAGCGCGGCGCCCTGCGCGTCGTCGAGGGCGTCCGACAACGGGAACGTCCACTCCGGCGACGCGACGGCCGTCTCGGCCCATCCGCCGAGCAGGCAGAACGCGGCGACGCGGTCGCCGGGACGGACCGTCGCGCCGTCGGGGGCGCTGCGCACCACCCCGGCCACCTCGCTGCCGGGGATGAACGGCAGCGGCGGCTTCATCTGGTACATGCCGCGGGTCTGCAGCAGCTCGGGGAACGACACCCCGGCGGCCTTGACGTCGATGACCACGCCCTCCCCGCCGAGCACCCCGTCGCGGGGCCCCGGCTCCGGGACGTCGACGAGACGGACCGCGTCCTCGGGCCCGGTCAGGTCGGTGATGTGGATCGCGCGCATGCGCCGGATCATCGCGCATCGCGATCGGCGCGTGGCCCGGACGGAGGGTCGCCGCGCGGGACGCCACGGGCGACCGCACCGGTCCGGCGGCGGAGCCCCGCGACCGGGGCGTCGGCGGGGCTCGGCCGCGTGGTCAGCCGCGGAACGTCGGCGCGCGCTTGGCGAGGAACGCCGCCACGCCCTCGCGGCCGTCGGGGTGCGCGCCGTTGGCGGCGATCGCGTCGGCCTCGGCATCCAGCTGGTCGGCGACCCGGGCGGCCGCCCCGTCGCGCAGCAGCCGCCGCGTCGCGCCGTACGCGGCGGTCGGCCCCGCCGCCAGCGTGCGGGCGAGCTCCCCGGCGGCGGCGTCGAGCTCGTCTGCGGGCACGACGCGGTTGACGAGGCCCCACTCCAGCGCCTCGTCCGCGCCGAGCCGGCGGTTGGTGAGGAGCATCTCGGTGGCGCGCCGCAGGCCCACGACCCGGGGGAGGAACCACGACTGGCCACCGTCGGGCGACAGGCCCGCGCCGGTGTACGCGGCGGCGAACTTCGCCGCGGGCGACGCGACGACGAGGTCGGCGGCGGCGACGAGGCTCAGGCCCGCCCCGGCCGCGGCCCCGCCGACGGCGACGACGAGCGGCGCGTCGAGCGCCTGCAGCGCGAGGATCCCGGCGTGGAGCTCCGACGCGAGGGCGTGGAGCGCGTCGCCGACGCCGTCCCCGGACTCCGCGAAGTACCCGAGCGCGCCGCCGACGCAGAACGCGCGTCCGCGGGCGGTGAGGAGCACGACGCGGACGTCGTCGCGGGCCGCGAGCGCCTCGGCGTGCCGGCGCAGCGTCGACGCCCACGGCGGGTCGATCGCGTTGCCGGCGTCGGGCCGGTCGAGGGTCAGGCGGGCGATGCCGTCGGCGACCTCCAGGAGGATCGGCTCGCCGGGCGCGTCGGTGCTCATGCCCCGCACCCTATTCCGGCTCGTCCCGACACCGGATCCCGGATAAGATGACGCGGCCGTCAACTTTCTGGCGGTCCGACGATCGCGAGGCCTACCATGACCCCGACCCCGACCCCGACCGACCGCGAGCGGATCGCGATCCCGTCGATCCCCGAGTCGGCGCTCACCGACGAGCTGCTCGCCGCGTTGCCCGAGGAGCCCGCGCCGGCCCCGTGGGAGCTGCGCGCACGCTCGGTCATGTGGTGGGGACGGTCGGGTCGCGGCGCCCGGGACCTCGTGCCGCCCGCGATCCGCCGTGGGGGACGGACCGTCGGCCGGGTCGGCGCGTTCATCCGCTACGAGAGCACGCCGGTCGGGTCCTACGACGAGATCATCGGGGCGATCGCCGTCCGTCGCGGTCGCGGCGTGGTCGGGCACGTCCCGTTCATCGTGGTCGACTCCGCGCCGAGCGTGCTCGGAGGCCGGTCCAACTGGCTGCTGCCCAAGGGCCTGGCGGAGTTCCACGGCGACCCGGGCGCCGACATGACCGCCCGCGGCGACGGGTGGCAGGTCCGCGCCCGCGTCCGTGCGTTCGGTCCGGCGCTGCCGTGGTCGGGCGCCGGCGCGATGCTCGAGCAGCTCGACGGCTTCGGGGCCGTGCACCGCACCCGGATGGGCCGGGTGCGCATGCGCATGCGTCCGGCGATCGTCCGGGTCGAGGTCCACGGCGGCGACGAGCTGCGCTCGACGGTGCCGGACGGCCGCTGCGTCGGGGTGGTGCTCGAGCGGTTCGAGACGACCCTCGGACCGGCGGTCCCGGTCGACCGCTGACCGCCGGCTGACGTCGCGGGCCGCGGTCCGGCACTCTTCCGCGGTACCGATGCTCGCTCTTCGCGCCCGCGCCGCCGCGTTCGTCGCCCTCGTCGGCGTGGCCGTCGCCACGACGTTGGCGGCGACCGCGGGCGGCGCCGGCGACGACGAGGACCGCCCGCGGTTCGCGGGCGGGTCCTGCGGGCAGACCGCGGTGCGGTTGGGGTTCGCGCTGCCGGTCGGCGACACCCGTGGCCGGCTGGCCGCCGACGAGATCGGGTCGACGCTGGCGGACCTCCTGGCCTGCCCGGTCCAGGTCGTCGTGCGGGAGCGCCAGGAGGACCTGGTGGCCGACGTCGCGCTGCAGCGGATCGACCTGGCGCAGCTCGATCCGGCGGCGCTCGTCGTCGTCGACCGGGTCGCGTCGATCAACACCGTCGGCGCCTACGCCACCGGCCTCGACCTGCCGGCCCGCGGCGCGCGGTCCCAGATCTGGGTGCGGCGCGGCGACGACGCCCGCACGCTCGCCGACCTACGCGGGCGGCGCCTGGCGCTGGGCCCCCGCCTGACCGTCGGCGGCGACGTGGAGCCGCGCACCGCGCTCATGGCGGCGGGGCTGCGACCGGGGGACGACGTCCGCACGGTCCGCACCGCGACCGACGCCGACGCGCTCGAGGCGCTGGAGCGGGGGAGGGTGGACGCCGCGGTCACCCGCGGGCCGGTGGCGGTCAGGGGCGACGGGCCGCGCCGCCTGTGGCGGTCCGACCCGCTGCTCGCCGACGTGCTGGGGATGCGCACCGGCCTGCCACGCCACGTCCGCCGGCTCATCCTCGCGTCGGTGCGGACCCTGCCGGCCCGGGTGCTCGCGCCGTTCGCGGTCCGCCTGGGCGTGCGCCACCCGACGCCGCTGGTGTCGGTGCCGCTCGATCTCTACGGCCCGGTGCAGGACCAGCTCGACGCACTGACCGCCGAGGGCCTCGCGCCCTGACGACCCGGCCGGCGCGATCAGGTGCGCGGCGGCCGCCCGGCGGAGCGACGCCGCGGACGGTCGCTCAACCGGGTGCGGGCCGCGTCGATCCGGGCCCGGGCGGCGTCGATCTCGGCGGCCGGCGTGGGCGCGTCGTCGACGGTCAGGTCGTCGGCGGTGCGCGTCGCGCGCGCGTCGCGCAGCCGGTCCCGCGCCGCGTCGAACCGCGCCTGCGCGTCGGCGGGCAGCCGCACCGGGGCTCCACCGCCGCGGTCGGCCCGCAGGCTGTCCGGGACGAGGGGGCGCGGGGGGCCGGTCACGATGCCGGCGACGGCGGTCCCGTCGCGCCGCGGTCGGTCGGCCCGGTCGGCGCCGTCGGTCGGGACGCCGGTCGCGGACGGCCGGGGAGATCCCGTCGAGGCTGGTTCACCGAAGAGCACCGACCGGACCCTACCGACGTGGCGGCGGCCCCGTCCACGACCGGGACGCGCCGCCCACGACGACGACGGGCGCCCCTGGGGGCGCCCGTCGAGCGAGGGTCCGGGCCGGGCGGCCCGGGGCGGCGCTAGGCGGCCGACAGGGCCCCGACCGCGCCGACGACCGAGGTCGACCAGTCGATGACCGACGTCGGCTTGACGACGTGCTTGCTCAGGCCGAGCTCCTTCGGGCTCATGCCCAGGGCCAGGCCCACCATCTGCGGCAGGTGCAGGACCGGCATCTGCAGGTCGCGGCCGACGGCCTTCGACACGACCGGCTGCTGCATGTCGAGGTTGAGGTGGCAGAGCGGGCAGGGGGTGACGAGGCAGTCCGCCTCGGCGTCCTTGGCGTCGCCCAGGTGACGACCGGCCATCTTGAACGACGTGTCCGGCTGCATCAGCGAGATCGGGAACCCGCAGCACTTCTGCGCGCCGGCGTAGTCGACGACGGTGCCGCCGAGCGTCTCGATGACGAGCTCCAGGTAGGAGTCGCGCGGATGCTCGTCGTCGATCCCGATCCGGTCGGTGGGGCGGACGATGTAGCAGCCGTAGAACGGCCCGACCCGCAGGTCGGTCAGCGGCCGCTTGACGAGCTTGCCGAGCTCCTCGAGCCCGAGCTCCTCGACGAGCACCCAGAGGAAGTTCTTGTTGACGATCCCCTTGGCGTACTCCAGGCCCTCGGGCGTCAGGTGCTTGTTCACCTCGGCGCGGTAGGCGGCCGACGCGTCCAGGCGCTCCTGGCACTCGCTCTGCGCGCCCTGGCAGGTCGAGCAGATGTTCATCATGAGGTCGGCGCCCTGCTCGATCTCCTTCTGCGCGAGCGCGAAGGTGCGGGCGTTGAGCGAGTCGGCCAGCTCCTGGCTGTGCTCGGCGATGACGCCGCAGCCGCTGCAGTTGGCGCGGTTGAGCTCGATGAGCTCGATCCCGAGCGCCGGGGCGACCTTGGCCATCGCACCGTGCAGCTCGGGGGTGAAGCCCCGGCTCACGCAGCCGGGCCAGTAGGCGACCTTCATGCTCCCGCTCCCGTCTGGTCGACACCCGGCTTCGCGGCCGCCTCCCGGGCCGCCGCGGCGGCGACGTGGGCCTCGTGGGCCGCGATCTCGGCCGGATCCTCGTCCGGCTGGGTGATGTACAGGTTGTGCTCGAGGCGCTGCTCGCGCTCGCCGACCTCGCGGTAGATCCGCTTGATCTGCGCCTGGTCGGGGCTCTTGGGGTGGAACAGCGCGGACTTCGGCGTGACCTTGCGGCGCAGCAGCGCCTTCGTGATCACCGGCAGCGACGCGAGCATCGCCCGCGCGGACGCGGGATGGAGCTTGCCGCCGTAGGAGTCCGGGATCATGTTGGCCTCGTTCAGCGTGCCGTACTTCTTCACGCTGTTGACGATCGCCATCTCGTGCCGCTCGCCGTTGTTGCGGTCGACGATGTGATGGTCCTGCGACGCGATCCGGCGCAGGCGCATGATCTGGCTCATCGGCGCGACGCCCTTCGGGCACGCCTCGATGCAGTTGAAGCAGTGCGTGCAGGCGTACAGGCCGTGCGGGTCCTGGGCGAGGTCGTTCAGGCGCTGCTGGTGGCGCGCGTCGCGCGGGTCGCCGACGAACCGGTACGTCTTGGCCAGGGCGGCCGGGCCGACGAACAGCGGGTCGATCTCCATCGACAGGCAGTCCGACACGCACGCGCCGCACTGGATGCAGGCCATCGACTGCGTGACGTCGACCATCGCCTCGCGCGGGACGATGTGCTCGCGCTCGGGGAGCGGCTCGGAGGGGAGCAGCCACGGCGTGACCCGCGCCTGCTTCTTCCAGTGGACCGCGTCCATGTCGACGATCAGGTCCTTGATCACCGGCATGTTGCCGAGCGGCTCGACGGTGATCTTGCCGTCCTTGGACCGCTTCAGCGCCTCGTCGAGGTGCGTGTGGCAGGCCAGGCCCGGCTTGTCGTTGATCCGGGTGCCGCACGACCCGCAGATCGCCGCCCGACACGAGCAGCGGATGCCGATCGAGCCGTCCTCGTCGTTCTTCGCCTGGAGGATGCCGTCGAGCACGGAGCGGTGCGGCTCCAGCTCGATGGTGAACTCCTCGTAGTACGCCGGCTTGCCCGACTCGGGGTCGTAGCGGCGCAGCCGCAGCGTGAACTCCTGCAGGCCCTCCACCTTGGTGGAGGCGCCGTCGTTGGTGGTCTCGGTGCTCGACATCAGTACGTCCGCTCCATCGGCTGCCACTGGGTGATGGTGACCGGCGACTGGCCGAGCTTGGCGTCGGCGCCGGCGTCCGCTCCGTCCTTCTCGACGGTCAGGTGGAAGAGCCAGTCCTCGTCGTTGCGCTCGGTGTAGTCGGTGCGCGAGTGCGCCCCGCGGGACTCCTTGCGCTCCAGCGCGGACTTCACGATCGCCTCGGAGCAGTCGAGCATGAACCCGAGCTCCAGCGCGCCGAGCACGTCCTGGTTGAAGACCGTGCCCTGGTCGTCGATGTAGGCCGTCTTGGCCTCCTCCTGGAGGCGCTTGACGATCTCGTGGCCCTTGGTCATGCCCTCCTCGTCCCGGAAGACCGCGCAGTAGCGGTTCATCGAGACGCCGAGCTCCTCCTTGATCTCCGACACGCGCCGGCCGGTGCGGGGCCGGTCGATGATCGACTTGATCTCGCGCTCGTCGTCGCGGAGGCTCGCGTCCGACACCGTCGGCATCGGCATCGACGCGGCGACCTTCGCCGCGTGCTCCCCGGAGCGCCGACCGAAGATCAGCGTGTCGAGCAGCGAGTTGGCGCCCAGGCGGTTGCCGCCGTGCACCGACACGCAGGCGACCTCGCCGGCGGCGTACAGGCCCGGGATGTCCGACTCGCCGTCGGAGTCGGTCTTGACGCCGCCCATCGTGTAGTGCTGACCCGGACGGACCGGGATCGGCTCCTTCGTGATGTCGATCCCGGCGAAGTCGCGGCCGAGGTTGACGATCTCGCGCAGGGCCTCGAGGACGCGGTTCTTCGGGACGACGGTGACGTCGAGGAGCACGGAGTCCTTGAGCGGCCCGGTCCCGCGGCCCTCGTTGATCTCCTTCTGCTCGGCGCGCGACACGACGTCGCGGGAGGCGAGCTCCATCTTGTTCGGCGCGGAGTGGACCATGAACCGCTCGCCGTCGGCGTTGCGCAGGTGCGCGCCCTCGCCGCGGGCGCCCTCCGTGATGAGGAAGCCGTTGGCCGTCATCGTCGTCGGGTGGTACTGGATCATCTCCATGTCCATGAGCCGCGCTCCGGCGCGGTAGGCCAGGGACATGCCGTCGCCGGTGCAGATCAGGCCGTTCGTCGTCGGCTTGAACGCCTGGCCGACGCCGCCGGTGGCGAGGATCGTCGTCTTCGCCGTGAAGGTCTGCATCTCGCCGGTGCGGATGTTGCGCGCCACGCAGCCGACGCAGCGGCCGTCGTCGCCGCGGATGAGCGAGGTGTTGAACCACTCCTCGTAGCGGTCCACGCGGTCGCTGTACTTCATGAGCTGCTCGTACAGCACGTGGAGGATCGCCTGGCCGGTGATGTCGGCGACGTAGGCGGTGCGCTTCATCGACGCACCGCCGAACGCGCGCAGGTCGAGGTGGCCGGTCTCGTTGCGGTGGAACGTGACCCCGATGTGCTCGAGGTGCAGGATCTCGTTCGGCGCCTCCGAGCACATCACCTCGATCGCGTCCTGGTCGCCCAGGTAGTCGGAGCCCTTGACCGTGTCGAAGGCGTGGGAGCGCCAGTCGTCGGCGGGGTTCATCGCCGCGTTGATCCCGCCGGCGGCGGCCACCGAGTGGGACCGGACCGGGTGGACCTTGCTGAGGATCGCTACCGAGGCGCCGGCGTCCGCCGCGGCAAGCGCTGCGCGCTGTCCGGCCAGACCGGCCCCGATGATGAGAACGTCGTGTGCGGGCATCGCTCTCGCTTTGACCGAGGGAGGGTTGACGTGGTCGATCGTATAGGCGTGGGAGGCGCCGTGGGCCCCGCCTGAAGGCCGATGAACCCGGTCGGGATTGGAAATGCAACCCGACGCGGAAGGTCGGGATTTGCAGGCGGGTCATTCCCCGACGCCCGTCGACCCATAGCCGACGGTTGGGGCGGGCGGCGCGCGGCGGCGGGCGTCCGTCAGGCGTCGCGGCCGGCGCCGCCGGGGATCGCCCGCGCGAGCGCCTCGCGGACCGTGGCGAACGTCACCAGTCCGTGGAGCACGCCGGAGCGGTCGACGACGGGGAGCGCGCCGAGCCGGCGGAGCGGCTCGCTGGCGAGCAGCCCGTCGAGCGTGTCGTCGGGCGCGGCGCTGGGGGCGTCGTCCGGATCGATGAGCGACCGCACCGGGGTCGTGGGGCGGCCCTCGGCCAGCTCGGTGCGGACCCGGTCGGCGGTGAGCACCCCGTGGTACCGGCCGGCCTCGTCGGCGACCGGGGCCCACGCGACCCCGAACGGCGCGAACGTCGACGCGTCGGCCTCGATCGCCGTCTCCTCCAACGGCACCCACGCCGGGCGGTCCTCCAGCAGCGACCCGGCCGTCACGGCGTGGAGCTGCTCGCTGATCTCGCTCGTCGCGACCGCCGCCCGCGCCGCGGTGCCGATGAACCACGCGAGGAGCAGGGCCCACACGCCGTCGAACGCGCTGCCGTCCATGAGCCGCCAGACGCCGAACGCGGCCAGGAGGAGCGCGAACCCGCGACCGAGGTTGCCGGCGGCGACCGTGCCGCGACGGCGATCGCCGGTGACCCGCCACGCGATCGCGCGGGCGATCCGTCCGCCGTCGAGCGGGAACGCCGGGATCATGTTGAAGACGAAGAGGATCGCGTTGACGAGCGCGAGCCACCCGGTGAGCGCGGCGAGGGGGGTGACGTCGAGGTTCGTCGTCCCGTCCGCGCCGCGGAGCAGCGCGGCGTCGAGCAGGTCGCCGGGGCCGCCGACGGCGAGCGACCCGATCCCGACGAACGCGCCGAAGAGCGCCGCGGTGACGAGCGGCCCCGCGAACGCCACCCAGAACTCCTCGCCCGGTCGGCGGGAGTCGCGGTCGAGGTGGGCGACGCCGCCGAGGAGCCACAGGTCGATGCCCTTGGTCTGCATCCCGAACCGGCGGCCGACGACCGCGTGGCCGAGCTCGTGCGCGACGAGCGAGAAGAAGAACAGCGTCGCGGCCGCGACGCCGAGCAGGTACCCGGTGGCCTGGTCCGCCGACTCGAGGCGCTCGAACCGCCCGCCGAGCAGGAGGATCACGAGGAACAGCGCGAGGAACCAGCTGCTGTCCGCCCCGATCCGGATCCCGAGGATCCGGCCGAGCTTCACGGTCCGCATGGGCACGGGCCCATCGTCGCAGGTCGGCCGGGGCGGGGAGCGTCGATCCGTCCCCGTCGCGGGATCAGAGGGTGATCGCGATCGCCCGGATCCGCAGCCCGTCGACGACCATCGGCGGCAGGTCCAGCAGGAACGCGAGCTCGTCGAGCGAGGTGAACGGCCCGGTGTCCTCGCGCTGGGCGACGATCCGGCCGGCGAGGGCGTCGTCGATCCCCGGGAGCGTCGTCAGCGTCCGCGCCGGGGCGCGGTTGACGTCGACGAGGTCCCCGTGGCGGGCGTCGGGCAGGTCGGGGCGGCCGACGCCCAGCTCGACGGCGCGGAGCGGGTCGGTCGCCGCGAGCCGCCGGGCGCGGTCGCGCTCCTCGCGACGCAGGTCGAGCGCGACGTCCTTGTCGCGGTGGGAGCGGAGCACCGCCACGCGCACCGCGTAGGTCCGTCGCTGAGTGGCCGTGAACACGATGCCGACGATCCAGGCGAGGAGCGCGATCGTGATCGCGACGCCCTCCGCGACCGAGTCGTCCTCGACGTCGCTGCCGACCATGAGCGCGGTGATGCCGACGACGGTCGCGACGACCCCGACGGCGACCCACGGTGGGCGGCGCGCCTTGATGCCGGCCGCGGCCGGGACCCACGCCCCGAGCCCGAAGGGCGCCAACGACCACCACATCCAGCGGGTGGGGACGGCCGACGGGTCGGACCCGGCTCCGGGCGTGGCGGGGTCGGAGGGCCCCGGTGGGGACGGCGGGCTCATGCCCGCAGGGTACGGGCCCGACCCGCGCCCGGCATCACCCGCCCGAGCCATTAGCATCGCCACCCGTCGGCCCGCGACCCGGGCCGCCGTCGCCCGCCGTCAGTCCAGGAGGACCCCTGATGACCCAGTCGCCCGTCAACGTCACCGTCACCGGCGCCGCCGGCCAGATCGGCTACGCCCTGCTGTTCCGGATCGCGAGCGGTGCGCTGCTCGGCCCGGACACGCCGGTGAAGCTCCGCCTGCTCGAGATCCCGCAGGCCGTGAAGGCCGCCGAGGGCACCGCGATGGAGCTCGACGACTGCGCGTTCCCGCTGCTGGCGGGCGTCGACATCTTCGACGACGCGAAGGCCGCGTTCGACGGCGTCAACGTCGCGCTGCTCGTCGGCGCGCGCCCGCGCACGAAGGGCATGGAGCGCGCCGACCTGCTCGAGGCCAACGGCGGCATCTTCAAGCCGCAGGGCGAGGCGATCAACGCCGGCGCCGCGTCCGACGTCAAGGTCCTCGTCGTCGGCAACCCGGCCAACACGAACGCCCTCATCGCCCAGGCCCACGCCCCGGACGTCCCGGCCGAGCGGTTCACCGCGATGACGCGCCTGGACCACAACCGCGCGCTGGCCCAGCTCGCCGCGAAGGCCGGGGTCGCCACGACCGACATCACGAACATGGCGATCTGGGGCAACCACTCGCCGACGATGTTCCCCGACCTCTACAACGCGAAGATCAACGGCCGGAACGCGTTCGAGGCCGTCGGCTCCGACCTGGACTGGTACCGCGACGTGTACCAGCCGACGGTCGGCAAGCGCGGCGCGGCGATCATCGAGGCCCGCGGCGCCTCGTCGGCGGCGTCGGCGGCGTCCGCGGCGATCGACCACATCCGCACGTGGGTCGACGGCACCCCCGAGGGCGACTGGACCTCGATGGCGATCCCGTCCGACGGCAGCTACGGCGTGCCGGAGGGCATCATCAGCTCGTTCCCCGTCACGGTGAAGGACGGCGAGTACTCGATCGTGCAGGGCCTGGAGATCCCGGCGTTCGCGCAGGAGAAGCTCGACGCCACGGTCGCCGAGCTCGTCGGCGAGCGCGACGCGGTGAAGGCGCTCGGCCTGGTGGGCTGAGCCACGGCGCCGCCCGCCCGCCGACGCGTCGTCCCGGGGCGTGGCGCCCGGGCGTCGGCGTCGCGCCGGCCGGGGCCCGGGCCCTCCGCGGCGCGGCCGGACCCGTGGGTCAGGCGGCGTCCTTGGGGTACCAGGTGCGGTCGCGCTTCTCGACGAGGCCCTGCTCCTCCAGGCCCGGGAGGATGCGGTACGCGTAGTTGGGGTGCACGCCGATCCGGCGGGCGATGTCGGTCGCGCCGAGCCCCGGCTCGGCGCGGATCAGATCGAGCGCCTGGCGCGAGCGCTCGCCGCTGCCGCGCGGCCGTCCCGCGCCACGGCGCTGGCCGGCCGCCGCGCGACGCGGCCCGCCGCCGGTCCCGGACGACGCGCCGTCGAGGGCGTCGAGCGCGCGCTGGAGCGTCTGGTGCTCGGCGACCGCCGGCGCGAGCTCGTCCAGGCGCGCCTGGATCTCCTTGCGCTTCTCGTCGAGGAAATCGGACATCGGTGGCCTCCGGGAACGGGATGACGGGTTGGGTCACGGTAGTGACCTAACCACACCATACTCCCGACTTCGGACGACGATCGCCCGGGCGGCGTTGGTGGTGGTGGGACCCCGCGTCCGGCGGGGTGGGTGGAGCCCGTCGGCCGCGGGCCCCGTCGGCGTCAACGGGCGTCGATCACCTCGGACAGGCGGGCGAGCGACGCGTGGGCCTCGCGCTCGGGCACCCCGCCCATGAGGGCGCGCGACGCCACCGCCCCCAGGCGCCCCCCGGGCGCGCTGAAGGTGTTGGAGTAATGGAATCGCGTGCGGGACCCGCCGTCCAGCGGCTCCAGCCGGTAGGTGATCGCGGCCCCGGCGCCCGCCGGCCCGTGCCCGGCCCAGTCGGCGCTGTGGGGCGGGTCCATCGCCTCGAGCTCCCACGAGACCTTCACGGGGGCGCCACGGATGACGTACCGCTGCCCCATCCGGTATCCGACGCGTGGTGGGCCGTCGTCGGCGTGGGTGAGCTTGCGGTGGATGGTGACCCACCGCTCCAGCTGATGGGGGTCCATCACGACGTCCCACACCTCGGCGGGTGGTGCGTTGAGGTCGGCGGTCACGACGACGGCGCTCATCGCGCCCCACCCTACCCACCGTCGGGCGCGTCGCCCGCGGAGGCGGGGCGACGGCCGACCGCGCCCGTCCCGCCGTCAGCGCGCGGCGAGGCGCTCGAACCGCTCCCAGTCGGCGAGCGCCCGCTCGACCGCGGCGTCGAACCGGTGCGGTCGCACGCCGAGCAGCGACGTCCAGCGGTCGTCCCGGGCGACGAGGTCGCCGGTGAGGCCGCTCATGAGCGGCAGGACGAGGTCCTCGGACTCCCCGGCGAGGACCGCGGCGACGCGTCCCGCGATCGGGGTGATCGCCCACGGGAACGGCAGCGTCGGCCGGCCGACGACCATCGCGTCGCGGATCCGCTCGATCATCTGCCCGTAGGACAGGACGTCGGGGCCGGCGACGTCGAGGCTGCGGCGTGGCTCGTCGGTCAGGTCGACGGCGGCCGCCGCGGCGAGCGCCGCGATGACGTCGCGCTGGTCGATCGGCTGCGTGCGGTGCTCGCGCCACGGCGGCAGCGCGAGGACCGGCATCCGCTCGACGAGCCGGACGAGGAACCGGAACGACCGCGAGCGGTGCCCGATCGCGATCGACGCCCGCAGCGCCAGGCTCTCGGGGGTCGCGGCGAGCAGCGTGCGCTCGACCTCCAGCCGGCTGCGGAGGTGCGGCGTCGGGTCGCGGTCCTCGTCGACCATCACCCCGAGGTACACGAGGCGCCGCAGCCCGGCGCGGGCGGCGGCGTCGGCGAACCGCTCCGCCGAAGCCCGCTCGCGGTCGGAGAACGACGTGCCGTCGGCGGACGCCTCCATCGAGTGCACGAGGTAGTACGCGACGTCGATCCCGTCGAGCGCCTCGTCGAGCCCCGCGCCGGTGAGGACGTCGCCGACGACGACCGGGAGCCGCTGCGACACCCGGCCGGGATCGCGGGCGAGGCCGCGCAGGTCGTGCCCGGCGCGACGCAGCGCCGGGATGAGGGCCGTGCCGACGAAGCCCGACGCGCCGGTGACGAGGATCCGCATGGCGGGGATGATGGCGGCCCCGGGGGGCGGGGGCGTGGAGGCGACGTGGAGGATTCGCTGCGAACGGCGCCGTTCCTCCACGCTCCGTTCACAAAAAGTGCCCAAGTAGCGGGAACCCCTTCCCCGGGACCGGTCGGGTTGTGGTTCGATGGATCCGTCGCCGGGGCCGAGGTCACGGCGGCCACACCTCGGAGCCCCGGACGCCGCTGTGAGCGCGTCCGCGGCCACCATCCTCGCGCCTTCGCCGACGGCCCGGTTCGCCGTGTCGACGTCGCGTCCCCGTTCCCGTCCGTCCCACATCGGAGTCCCCTCGACGTGCCCATCCGCCCCGATCGTCCCGCCCGCACCACCCGCGCCGCCGCCCCGTCCTGCGGGGACTGCTTCTTCCGGCGGCACATGCTGTGCGCGCTGGACCGGGACACGGCGTGCGCGACGTTCCGGCCGGACGACGGGCAGGGCCTGCGGCCGCCGCGGCAGATGCGGATGGCGTTGCGGCCGGAGCGCACGACGGGGGCGCCGTTCGCGTTCCCCAGCGCCGAGGAGCAGGCCCGGCGCTACGCCGCCTGACGGCGTCCCGGTGCGCGATCCGAGGGCGCGCCGCCGGGGGGCCGGAGGGCCGGGGAGCCGCCGCGGGAGCCGCTGCCGGACCGCGTCGCCGGGCGCCGTGTCCGGTCAAATCGTCCGGATCGCGGCGCGTCGGCGGCGAACAAGTTGGCCAGCCAGCCAGGTATCATCGGGATGGTCCTCGCCGGTCCGCACCGGAAGCCGTCGCCGTCGACGGCCCGGGCCCCCCGGGGTCCGGAGGACGGGCAGTCGCCAACTCGGGAGCAACATCATGGGCAGCACTGAAGCGCTGGTCTTCGACGCGATCCGCACGCCGCGGGGCAAGGGCAAGAGCAACGGCTCGTTGCACAACGTCAAGCCGGTCGACCTCGTCGTCGGCCTCGTCCACGAGACGCTGGCGCGCAACGCCCAGCTCGACCCCCACCGGATCGACGACCTCGTCCTGGGCTGCGTGTCGCCGATCGGCGACCAGGGCGCCGACATCGCCAAGACCGCCGCGATCAAGGCCGGGCTGCCGGACACCGTCGCCGGCGTCCAGCTCAACCGCTTCTGCGCGTCGGGCCTCGAGGCCGTCAACACCGCCGCGATGAAGGTCGCGTCCGGCTGGGAGGACCTCGTCCTCGCCGGCGGCGTCGAGTCGATGTCGCGCGTGCCGATGGGCTCCGACGGCGGCGCCTGGGCGATGGACCCCGAGACGAACTACCAGACCGGGTTCGTCCCGCAGGGCATCGGCGCCGACCTCATCGCGACCCTCGAGGGCTGGGACCGCGAGGACGTCGACGCGTTCGCCGTCCGCTCGCAGGAGCGCGCCGCCGCCGCCGAGGACGCCGGGTACTTCAAGGACTCCGTCATCCCGGTGAAGGACCTCGCCGACCAGGTCGTCCTCGACCACGACGAGTTCATCCGCCGCGGCACGACCGTCGAGACGCTGTCCAAGCTCAAGCCGTCGTTCGCGGCGATGGGCGAGATGGGCGGCTTCGACGCCGTCGCGCTGCAGAAGTACCACTGGGTCGAGAAGATCGACCACGTCCACCACGCCGGCAACAGCTCCGGCATCGTCGACGGCGCGTCGCTGCTGGCGATCGGCAACGAGAAGGTCGGCGAGGAGCTCGGCCTGACCCCGCGCGCGAAGATCCTCGCGACCGCCGTGTCCGGCGCCGACCCGACGATCATGCTCACCGGCCCCGCGCCGGCGTCGCTCAAGGCGCTCGAGAAGGCCGGCCTCAAGCCCGAGGACCTCGACCTCACCGAGATCAACGAGGCGTTCGCGGCCGTCGCCCTGCGCCTCATCAAGGACCTCGACCTCGACCCCGACACGGTCAACGTCAACGGTGGCGCGATCGCGATGGGCCACCCGCTCGGCGCGACCGGCGGCATGATCCTCGGCACGCTCATCGACGAGCTGCACCGCCGCGGCAAGAAGTACGGCCTGGCCACCCTCTGCGTCGGCGGCGGCATGGGCATCGCCACCGTCGTCGAGGCCATCTGACGCCCTCCCGGCCGACCACGAAGAGAGACAGCATGAGCTTCACGAACACGATCCGCTGGGAGGACGCCGGCGACGGCGTCGTCAACCTCGTCCTCGACGACCCGAACCAGTCGGCGAACACGATGAACGCCGACTACGCGGCGTCGATGACCGCCGCCGTCGACCGCCTCGTCGCCGAGAAGGACTCCATCAAGGGCGTCGTCATCACCTCGGCGAAGAAGACGTTCTTCGCCGGCGGCGACCTCAACGACCTGCTGCGCGCGACGAAGGCCGACTCGCCGGCGATCGTCGCCAACCTGCGCCAGATCAAGGGCGACCTGCGCCGCCTCGAGACGCTCGGCATCCCCGTCGTCTCGGCGATCGCCGGCGCCGCCCTCGGCGGGGGCCTCGAGATCGCCCTCGCCACGCACCACCGCGTCGTCGTCAACGACCCGCGGATCCAGGTCGGCCTGCCCGAGGTGAGCCTCGGCCTGCTGCCCGGCGGCGGCGGCGTCGCGCGCGTCACCCGCCTGCTCGGCATCGCCAACGGCCTCATGAACGTCCTGCTGCAGGGCCAGCGGATGCGGCCCGAGAAGGCGCTCGAGGTCGGCGTCATCAGCGAGCTCGTCGACTCCGCCGACGACCTGCTGCCCGCCGCCAAGAAGTTCATCGCGGCCAACCCCGAGGCCGTGCAGCCCTGGGACGTCAAGGGCTACAAGATCCCGGGCGGCACGCCGTCCACCCCGGCGCTCGCCGCCAACCTGCCCGCGTTCCCCGCGAACCTGCGCAAGCAGATCAAGGGCGCGAACATGCCGGCGCCGAAGAACATCATGGCCGCCGCCGTCGAGGGCACCCAGGTGGACTTCGACAACGCGCTCGAGATCGAGGGTCGGTACTTCCTCGACCTCGTCACCGGCCAGGTCGCGAAGAACATGATCCAGGCGTTCTTCTTCGACCTGCAGGCCGTCAACGGCCCGCGCGGTCGCGCGAAGGACCGCGACAAGTGGCAGGCGACGAAGGTCATCGTCCTCGGCGCCGGGATGATGGGCGCCGCGATCGCCTACGTCTGCGCCAAGGCCGGCATCGAGGTCGTGCTGAAGGACGTGTCGCAGGAGGCGGCCGACCGCGGCAAGGGCTACTCGCAGAAGCTCGTCGAGAAGGCCGTCCAGCGCGGCAAGACGACGCAGGAGAAGGGCGACGCGCTGCTCGGTCGCATCCTCGCGACCGACAAGGCGGAGGACGCCAAGGGCGCCGACCTCGTCATCGAGGCGGTGTTCGAGGATCCCAAGATCAAGGCGCAGGTGTTCGCCGAGATCGAGCCGTTCCTCGCCGAGGGCGCGCTGCTGGGCTCCAACACGTCGACGCTGCCGATCACCGGCCTCGCCGAGGGCGTGAGCCGTCCGGCGGACTTCATCGGCCTGCACTTCTTCAGCCCGGTCGACAAGATGCCGCTGCTGGAGATCATCAACGGCGAGCAGACGTCGGCCGACACGACGTCGCGCGCGCTGGACTTCAGCCAGCAGATCAAGAAGACCCCGATCGTCGTCAACGACTCGCGCGGGTTCTTCACGAGCCGCGTCATCGGCACGTTCATCAACGAGGGCATCTCGATGCTCGGCGAGGGCATCCCCGCCCAGTCGATCGAGCAGGCCTCGTCGCAGGCCGGCTACCCGGCGCCCGTGCTGCAGCTCACCGACGAGCTGAACATGGAGCTCATGGTGCGCATCCGCAAGGAGACGCTCGCCGCGCTGGAGGCCGAGGGCGGCACGCTGCCGGCCGAGCACGGCGCGTTCGCGGTCATCGACAAGATGATCGAGGAGGGCCGCCCCGGCCGCCTGCGCGGCGCCGGGTTCTACGAGTACGTCGACGGCAAGCGCGCCGGGTTCTGGAAGGGCCTCGCCGACGCGTTCCCGGCCGGCGATCCCGCCGCGGTGTCGCTCGAGGACCTCAAGGAGCGGATGCTCTTCGCCGAGGCGATCGAGACGGTGAAGTGCCTCGACGAGGGCGTCCTCACGACGGTGTCCGACGCGAACATCGGCTCGATCTTCGGGATCGGGTTCCCCGCCTGGACCGGTGGCGTGCTGCAGTACATCAACGGGTACCAGCGCCCGGGGAGCGACGAGACGACCGGCCCGGCCGGGTTCGTCGAGCGCGCCCGCGAGCTCGCCGCGAAGTACGGCGAGCGGTTCACGCCGCCGGCGTCGCTCGTCGCCAAGGCCGAGGCCGGCGAGACGTACACCGACAAGGCGCTCGCCGCGGCCTGAGCGCCGCGCCCGCCTGGACGGCGACGCACGGGACGACCGTGCGTCGCCGGCCACGCGGCCCCGGCGCGCGCCGGCCCGGCCCCGCACCCTGCGGGGCCGGGAGGTGCACGCCGACGCCCGCACGCCGCCCCGCGGCCGGGACGGCCCTAGACTCATCGGATCGTGCAGGGGAGGGATACGTGCAGCTGACGGTCCTCGGCAAGTCGCCGGCGTGGCAGGACGTCGACGGGGCGTGCAGCGGATACCTCGTCGAGGAGGACGGATTCCACCTCCTCCTCGAGTGCGGCAACGGCGTCTTCGGCAAGCTCCGCCAGCACGTCGACTACACCGACGTCGACGCGTGCGTCATCTCGCACTGTCACGCCGACCACACGCTCGACCTCGTCCCGTACACCTACGCCCTGGTGTTCGCGCCGCGTCAGCAACCGGTCCCCGTACCCCCGTGGCCGGGCACCGACACCCCCGCCCGACCCGACCTGCACCTGCCGCCCGGCGGCCTCAAGGTCATGCGCACCGTCATGACCGCGTGGGGGATGCCGGACCTCGTCGAGCGCGCGTTCGCGGCCGACGAGTACGACCCCGACGAGGAGCTGGCGCTCGGGCCGCTGCGCCTGCGGTTCCGGGCGGTCCCGCACTTCGTCCCCGCCTACGCCGTCGAGATCCGGTCGACGGTCACCGGCGGCCGACTCGTCTACGGGTCCGACTGCGCGCCCAACGAGGACCTCGTGACGTTCGCCCGCGGCGCCGACCTCTTCCTCGTCGAGGCGACCCTCCCGCGTCCCGAGCGGACGGGCCCCCGCGGGCACCTCACCCCGTCGGAGGCGGCCGAGCACGCCCGTCGCGCGGCGGTCGGGCGCGCCGTCCTCACCCACATCTCCGACGAGCAGGACCGTGACGTCGCGCTCGAGCAGGCGCTCGCGGCCGCCGGAGACGTCCCGGTCGAGCTCGCCGTCCCCGGCGCCGCCTACCGCGTCTGACCGCGCCGGCCGACCGCGATCCCGCGCCCCGGGGCGGCCGCCGACGGGCGGGGCCCCCGCGGCATGACCACCGCGGCGCGGCGGCGGGTAGATTCAGCGGCATGCGACCCCGCGAGAGCGACCTCTTCGCGAACTTCGAGCGGATGCGCCGCGAGATGGACGAGATCTTCGGCGGCGTGCTCGACCGTGGGCTGGGCGGTCGGTCGCGGCGCAGCGGGTTCGAGCCGGCGGTCGACGTGTTCTACGAGACGCCCGAGGAGGGACCGGACCGCGGGGTGGCGCGCGCCGTGGTCCACGCCGAGCTGGCGGGCATCGACATCGGGCGGGTCGGCCTCGAGATCCGCGGGCGCGAGCTCATCCTCCAGGGCAGCCGCGCCCCCGGCGAGGCGGAGGGCCGCGCCTACCAGCAGGTCGAGATCGGCGCGGGCCCCTTCCGGCGGGTCGTCCAGCTCGGGGCGGACGTCGTCGCCGACGAGGCCCGCGCGACGTACCGCGACGGGATCCTGCGGGTGGAGCTGCCGCTCGTCCGGCCGCGCAACGTGCGGCACTCCGTGTCGATCCGGGTCGTCGAGGACCTGGACGGCGACGACCTCGTCGACGCCCGCCCCGAGGACGGTGACGGCCGATGATCGAGATCGTCGCCGACGACGGCACGACGCACGAGGTCGAGGTCAACGGCCCCGGTGGGCCGTCGCTCACCGGTCCCCTTCCGGTCCTCCCGCTGCGCGAGACCGTGCCGATGCCCGACACGATGATCCCGCTCGCCGTCGGGCAGGAGCGGTCGATCCGGCTCGTCGACGACGTCCTGGCGGCCGACCGGCGGCTCGTCATGGTGTCGTCGCAGGCCCCGGACGTCGAGGCGCCGGGGCCCGACCAGCTCTACCGCGTGGGGGTCGTCGGCACCGTCGCCCGCATGCTCAAGGTGCCGGACGGCAGCCTGCGGCTCCTCATCCAGGGCGCGCAGCGGGTGCGCCTGACCGACGTCCGGGAGGGCGAGCGGTACCTCGTCGGCGACGTCGAGGACGCGCCGGACACGATCGACGGCGCGCCGGTCGGCGAGCGCACCGAGCCGTCCGTCGAGCTCACCGCGCTGCAGCGCAACGTCCAGGAGACGTTCTCGCGGATCGTCGAGGCGGTCCCGTACCTGCCCGAGGAGCTGCAGCTCGCGGTCGCCAACATCGACGACCCCGTCGCCTTGAGCCACCTCATCACCGCGTCGCTGCGGCTCAAGCCGGAGGAGAAGCAGGAGCTGCTCGAGGAGGTCGACGTCGAGGCCCGGCTGCGGAGCCTCACGGCGCTGCTCGCCCGGGAGCTCGAGGTCATCACGATCGGGACCCAGATCCAGACCCAGGTCCAGTCCGAGCTCGAGCAGGGCCAGCGCGAGTACGTGCTGCGCCAGCAGCTCAAGGCGATCCAGGAGGAGCTGGGGGAGGGCGATCCGCAGGAGGCGGAGATCAACGACCTCCGCGAGCAGCTCGACGCGCTCGACCTGCCGGAGGGCGTGGCCACGCAGACCGACCGTGAGCTGCGGCGCCTGGAGGCGATCCCCCAGGCGTCGGCCGAGCACGGCGTCATCCGCAACTACCTCGAGTGGATCGTGTCGCTGCCGTGGCGCCAGCACACCCACGACGACCTCGACCTGCGCCACGCCCGCGAGGTGCTCGACGCGGACCACTTCGGCCTCGACAACGTCAAGGACCGGATCCTCGAGTTCCTCGCCGTCCGGCGCCTGAAGTCCGACGCCCGCGGATCGATCCTCTGCTTCGTCGGGCCGCCCGGCGTCGGCAAGACGTCGCTCGGCCGGTCGATCGCCCGCGCGATGGGCCGCAACTTCGAGCGGATCTCGGCCGGTGGCGTCCGCGACGAGGCGGAGATCCGCGGCCACCGTCGCACGTACATCGGCGCGATGCCCGGCACGATCATCCGCGCCCTCCGCGACGCCGGGTCCGACAACCCGCTGCTCATGATCGACGAGATCGACAAGATGGGCAGCGACCTGCGCGGGGGCGGGGGCGTGCAGTCGGCGATGCTCGAGGTCCTCGACCCCGAGCAGAACGCGACGTTCCGCGACCACTACCTCGACGTGCCGTTCGACCTGTCGCGGGTGATGTTCATCACCACCGCCAATTCGCTCGACACGATCCCCGGCCCGCTCCGCGACCGCATGGAGATCATCCGCCTGGCCGGCTACACGGCCCAGGAGAAGCTCGAGATCGCCAAGCGGTACCTCGTGCCGCGGCAGCTCGAGCGTCACGGCCTGCGGCGCTCGCACCTGACGTTCGGCGAGCCCGCGTTGCGGACGTTGATCGAGGAGTACACCCGCGAGGCGGGGGTCCGCAACCTCGAGCGCGAGATCGGCCGGGTGGTGCGCAAGATCGCCCGCGAGATCGTCGAGCAGGAGCAGGACGCGGAGCGGGTCGACGCGGCCGGCGGGCGGGCCGCGAAGGCGGCGAAGGCGAAGCGGCCCCGCCGGGAGACGGTGTCGCGCAAGCGGATCGGGGAGCTGCTCGACCGGCCGCCGTTCCACGCCGAGCTGCGCAAGCGCACGGGGCGGCCGGGGGTCGCCACCGGCCTGGCGTGGACCCCGGTGGGCGGCGACGTGCTGTTCGTCGAGGCGGCGGCGATGCCGACCGGTCGGTCGGGGACGCTGACGATCACCGGCCAGCTCGGCGACGTCATGACCGAGTCGGTCCGGGCCGCCCTCACGTGGGTCCGGGGCAACACCGGGCTCGTCGCCCCCGACCTGGATCCGACGTGGTTCAACGACCACGACCTGCACGTCCACGTGCCGGCCGGGGCGACCCCGAAGGACGGCCCGTCGGCGGGCATCACGGTCGCCACCGCGCTCAGCTCGCTCATCACGGGCCGCGAGGTCCGCGACGACGTGGCGATGACCGGCGAGATCACCCTCACCGGCGAGGTCCTGCCGATCGGCGGGCTGAAGGAGAAGGCGCTCGCCGCACAGCGCAACGGGGTGCGGACGATCATCGCGCCCCGCGAGAACGAGCGCGACGCCGACGACGTGCCCGAGGCGTTGCGGTCGAAGCTCGAGTTCGTCTGGGTCGACCGGATCGAGAGCGTGCTCGAGCACGCTCTGCGTCCGGCGGTGCGCCGGACCTGAGCGTCGGGCGACCGGGGCCCGGTCGACGTTCGCGTCACCGGTCATGCGGGTACGGGTCGTCGACAGGGCGGTAGGCTCTGGGTCCCGGTCGCACGACCCCCCCCACGAGGAGGCACCATGGCTCGCAAGACCCCGACGAAGAAGCAGCTGCGCAAGCAGGCGAAGAAGGCGCAGGCCACGCTCGCCGGCCGCGAGGAGGCGGTCCGCAACCTCATCGAGAACCAGGACCTGCACGAGGACCTGCGGGCGCTCGCCGAGGCGGCCCGCACCGCCTACGCGCGCGTCGCGGGCGCCGGACCGGCCGCCCTCCTGCAGGACAAGCGGGTGCACAGCGAGCTCCGCAACGCCTCGGACGCCCTGCTCGACGCGAAGAAGTCGCTCAAGGGCGGCAAGAAGGCGAAGCAGAAGAAGCAGGGACGCGGGCTGCTCGGCTTCGTCGTCCTGGGGCTCGGCGGCGCCGTGGCCGCCGTCGTCGCCGTGCCGTCCGTGCGTTCCAAGGCGCTCGACGTCGTGTTCGGTCCCGAGGAGGAGCTGGACTACGGCGTCGGCGCCGCGGCCCCGGCCTCGTCGCCCAACGGCAGCACCCAGGCCGCGGCGTCGGCGACGCCCGGCGCCACCGCCTGATCCTGGGCGCACCGGTCCGGGGACGCGCCGCCGGCGCGGTCCGTGCGGGGTCGCGGCGGCCCGGTCCAGCGGATCGCCCTGACCCCGGGCCTCACGCCCCACGCCACCGGCCCGGCCCACGCCGGGCCGGTAGGCGTTCGTGGGCGACCTCGATCCATGCTGGCCAGCCAGCCAGTTATGCTGCAGTGGTGGCGAACGAGACGCAACGCGAGCTGGCCGGCGACAAGGCCGTCCGGATCGTCGACGCGATGCGCACGAGCGTCGCGCGGCGGGGCGTGGCGGGGTCGACGTTCGACCACGTCGCCCGTGAGGCCGGCGTCTCACGAGGGTTGCTGCACTACTACTTCGGGTCCAAGGAGCGGTTGCTGGTCGAGGTCGCCAAGCACGACTCGCGGGTGCGGGCCACGGCGATGGCCGAGCGGCTGTCCGAGGTCGGCTCGGTCGACGACCTCGTGAGTTGGTGGACCCGGTCGTTGCGGGCCACGGTCCGACACGAGCCGGAGTTCGTCCTGCTGCTGCTGGAGCTCTTCTCGTTGTCGCAACGCAACCCCGACATCGCGTCGGAGACGTCGGGCATGACCGGCCGGACCGCGGCGGCGATGGGGGCCCGGCTGGCGCGCCTGCGCGACGAGGGCAGGATCGACTTCGACGGCGAGCCCGACACCCTCGCGACGACGCTGCTGGGTTTCACCCACGGGCTGGCGTTGCAGCTGCTGTCGAACTCGGAGGCGTCGCTCACCGCGGTCACCGAGACGGCGAGCGCCGCGATCCGCAGCCTCGTGCGCGAGCCGGCCTGAGCCCTGCGCCGCGGGCCACGCGGCGGGCGCGCCCGCCACACGCCGCCCGCCATCCGGCGCCCGGCCCCTACCGCCCGACGCCCGGCGTGCTTCGGCGCGGCCTCTACGCCGGCCGGCGCGCCACGCCCAGCGCCATCGGCGCGATCGGCACCGGCGTCCATCGCGGGGCGCTCCGCAGATCACGGTGACGGGAGGTCTCGAACCCGGCGGCCCGGATCGTCGAGACCGTGTCGCGGTGGGTGTGGCAGCCGCCGAACGCCCGCGGCCAGAACGTCGCGTCGACCGCGCGCTGCAGCCCGCCGAGCGCGCCGTCGGTCGCGACGTGCTCGTAGTAGCGCAGCTCACCGCCGGGCCGCAGCACGTCGAACGCGGTCGCGACCGCGCGGGCCGGATCGGGCACCGTGCACAGCACCAGCGAGCAGACGACGGCGTCGAACGGGCCCGTGGCGGCGTCCGGCAGGTCCTCGAACGTGCCGTCGTGCACCGTGATCCGCGGACCGTCGGATGCGTTCGCGCCGCGACCGATCTCGTCGGCGAGCGCGGCCGCCTCCCGGCGGAGGATCGCCTCGGGCTCCACGGCGACCACCTCGGTGACCGTGGAGGGGTAGTGCGCGAAGTTCGACCCGGTCCCGGCGCCGACCTCGAGCACGCGACCGCCCAGGCCCTCGAGCAGCTCCGCGCGGGCACGCACGATGTCACGTGGCTCGTGGCGCATCGCCCACGACCACAGGCGGGCGAACCGCGGATGCTCGATCTCGGTCATGACCGGACACTACCGCTCCGGCTCCGGACCGGATGGCCGTCCCCACGCGACGGCACGCGTGGGGCTACCAGCGGCCGTGCAGGCGCAGGACCCGGAGCGCGTCGACGGTCAGGGCGCCGCGCCAGTCGGCGGCGGCCGCGGGCGACCACGCCATCCAGTCGAACGTCCAGCCGCCGTCGTCCCGCTGCCCGGCGGCAAGCGCGTCGACGTGGGCGTCGAGCACCCCGTGCGCGAACAACCGGGCGGCGCGGGCCGTCGGGGCGGGGGCGAGATGCAGCGGCCGATGGGCCTCCTCGTCACCGCCGACCGCGACGCTCACCGACGCGGCGACGTGCGAGGCCAGGCCGTCGATCGCGGCGTGCGCCCGCCGCTCGTCGTCGGCGTGCTCGAGGAACGCCAGCAGTCCTCGCAGCTCGTAGCCGCGGCCGATCCGGGGGATCCCGGTCAGCGCGTGGTCGGGCGCGGCGGCGATCCACGCGTCGATCTCGTCCCACAGCAGCGCCTCGGTCGCGTCGCGCCACGGGTGCGCGACGTCGTGCGCGACGAGGAGGCCCGTGATCGGGCCGGCCTGCACCGGCGAGCGCGGCAGCCCGGGCTCGGGACCGAACCACGGCGCGCGCGGCCAGCCCTCCACGCCCGGGTCGACGAACGTCGCGCCCCCGGCGCCGGGGCCCAGGTCGTCGTGGGCCGGGGGCGGTGCGGACGGCGATCCCGACGGGGGCGCGTGGTCGCCCGGCGCGTGCCGCCACAGCCAGTCGCAGGCCGCCCGGGCCAGGTCGTCGTCCCACGCGTCGGCCTCGTGGAGGATTCGCAGCGCGGTGCTGATCGCCGCCGGGTGCGCGTGCGGGGACCGGGCGTCCGGCTCCAGGCCGAACCCGAAGCCGCCGTCCGGGGTGCGGTACGCGGCGACGGCGTCACGGACGCCCGACGCCGGGCCGTCGGCGAACAGGCGAGCGTGCAGGCGCCGCTCCAGCACCCGGGCGGTCGTGGCGAGGAACCGCTCGGCGGCGGCGGGATCGAAGCCCGGCATGCTCCCATCCCACCGTACGGCCCGGTCGGCGCGCGGGTCAGCCGACCTTCGGCGACGTCCACTCCTGCGCCAGGCGGCCGGCGAAGAGGGCGGGCAGGTCGTCGATCGCCACCCGGGTCTGCTCGAGCGAGTCGCGGTCGCGGACGGTGACGGTGCGGTCCTCCAGCGACTGGTGGTCGACGGTGACGCACCACGGGGTGCCGATCTCGTCCTGCCGGCGGTAGCGCTTGCCGATCGCGCCGGACTCGTCGTACTCCGTCTGGCCGACGCGTCGCAGCGCGTCGCGGACCTCCTTGGCGAGCGCCGGCTGGCCGTCCTTCTTCACCAACGGGAAGACGGCGACCTTCACCGGCGCCAGCCGGGGGTGCAGGCGCAGGACGGTGCGGACGTCGCCGTCGACCTCCTCCTCGTCGTAGGCGTCCACGAGGAACGCGAGCGTCGCGCGGCCGACGCCCGCCGCCGGCTCGATGACGTGCGGGACGAAGCGCTCCTTCGTCGCCTCGTCGTACACCTCGATCTTCGTCTTCGCGCCCGCGGCGTGGGCCGACAGGTCGTAGCTCCCGCGGTCGGCGACGCCCTCGAGCTCCGACCAGCCGATGGGGAAGAGGTACTCGACGTCCTCGGTGCGCGACGAGTAGTGGCTCAGCTCGTCCGACTCGTGCGGGCGCAGGCGCAGATGGTCGGGCCGGATCCCCAGCCGCGTGTACCAGTCGAAGCGGGCCTGCTTCCAGTGCTCGTACCACTGCGTCGTCTCGCTCGGCGGGACGAAGAACTCCATCTCCATCTGCTCGAACTCGAGCGTGCGGAAGATGAAGTTGCCCGGCGTGATCTCGTTGCGGAACGACTTGCCGATCTGCGCGATGCCGAACGGCGGCTTGCGACGGCTGATCGCCAGGACCTGCTTGAAGTCGACGAAGATGCCCTGCGCCGTCTCGGGTCGCAGGTACACCGTCGACGCGGTGTCCTCGACCGTGCCGATCGACGTCTTGAACATGAGGTTGAACTCGCGCGGCTCCGACAGCTCGCCGCCGCAGGTCGGGCAGACGACCGCCGCGGGATCCTCGCCGGCCTCGACCGCCGCCTCCTGCAGGTGATCCAGCCGGAACCGCTTCTTGCACTTGCCCAGGCACTGCACCAGCGGGTCGGAGAACCCGTCGAGGTGGCCCGAGGACTGCCACACCCGAGGGTGCTGGATGATCGCCGAGTCGAGCGCGACGACGTCGTCGCGGTCCTGGAGCATCGCCTTCCACCACTCGCTCTTGACGTTCTGCACGAGCAGCACGCCGTAGTGGCCGTAGTCGTAGGTGTTGGCGATGCCGCCGTAGATCTCCGAGGCGGGGAAGACGAAGCCGCGCCGCTTGCAGAGGGCGACGATCTTGTCCATGGTCACGACGTCGGAGGCCATGCGCGGGAGGATACGGCCGGGCCCGCGTCGAGGCCTCCGCCGGCCGGCGGTCCCGCTTTGCGACCGACGGTAGGGTGCGCGCATGGCCGTCGTCGGAACCCCGCCCGTCGTCCCGCCCCTCGCGTCCCCGCGCAGCCTGGTCGAGGCCGCCGCCGTGCGGGCGGTGACCGCGCTGCCCGATCCCGTGCAGACCGCGATCGCCGGCGGGCCGGTCCACGTCGACGGCCAGACGCTCGACCCGTCGGCCCGCCTGCTGCTGCGCGCGATGGGGCTCGTCGGACGGCGGGCGCTGGACCGCTCGAGCCCGGACGCGATGCGCCGGGCGATGCGGCGCGCCGCCCGCCAGGGCGCGGGGCCGCGCGTGGCGGTGGCGTCGGTGCGCGACATCGCCATCCCCGGCCCGGTCGGCCCGATCGGCGTGCGGCACTACGCCCCGCCGCCGTCGGGGCCGAGCTGGAGCCGGCCCGGCGCGCTCCTCTACGTCCATGGCGGCGGCTACGTCTGCGGCGACCTCGACACCCACGACGCGCCCTGCCGGATCCTCTGTCGCGAGGCCGGGGTCCACGTCGTCGCCGTCGACTACGCCCTGGCGCCCGAGCGTCCCTTCCCCGCGGCGACCGACGACGTGCGGGCCGCCTGGCGGTGGCTCGTCGAGCACGCCGAGGAGCTGGGCGCCGACCCGACGCGGATCGCCGTCGGCGGCGACAGCGCGGGGGGCAACCTGTCGGCCGGGCTGGCGATCGCCACCCGCGACGCGGGCGAGCGGGCGCCGGACGCGCAGCTGCTCCTCTACCCCGCGGTGTCGGCCGACCACGACCATCCGTCGTTCCGGACCTTCGGCGAGGGGTACCTGCTCGAGGCGGCCGACGTGTGGTGGTTCGAGGCGCAGCGGGTGGCGGGGACCGACGTGGCGGAGGACGACCCGCGACTCGCGCCGCTCGAGGCGGCCGACCCGTCGGGGCTCGCGCCGGCGATCGTCGTCACCGCCGGGTTCGACCCGTTGCGCGACGAGGGGCGGGCGTACGCGCGCCGCCTCCGCGACGCCGGCGTGCCGGTGGTCGCGTGGTGCGAGACGTCGCTCATGCACGGGTTCGTCAACGCCCCGGGGATCGGCCGGGCGGGACGGCGGGCGATCGTCGACGCCGCCGCGGCGCTGCGGGACGCGCTCGACGAGACCGGCGTCCGCACGACCGGCCGCGCGGGGTAGGCCACGATCCTTGGCACTCTTGGGTCGAGAGTGCCAACGACGGGCCCGCTTCCGGTGCGGCCTGCCTATACTGGACCCGCCATGCCGATCTACGAGTACCGTCGCCCGGACGGGACCACGTTCGAGGTCCTGCAGAAGTTCAGCGACGACGCGCTGACCGTCGATCCCGAGACCGGCGTGCCGGTCCAGCGGGTCCTCAGCGCCCCGGCGATCCACTTCAAGGGCAAGGGCTTCCACAACACCGACTACGGCACGCGGAAGCGCCCGGTCGGGGGCGACGGGTCCGGTGGCGACGCCGGTCCGTCGTCGGGGGCGGGATCGTCCGAGGGGTCGTCCTCGTCCGAGGGCTCCTCGTCGTCCGACGGCGGCTCGTCGTCGGGGTCGTCCGACGGTGGCGGGTCGTCCTCCACGTCCTCGTCGTCCGGATCGGACGGTGGCTCGTCCTCGACGTCGAAGGCCGCGCCCGCCGCGTCGTCCGGGACCACCTCCGCCTAGCGGCCACCCACCGGGATCCCGCACGTGCCGATCTACGAGTACCGCCGGCCCGACGGCACGACCTTCGAGGTCCTGCAGAAGTTCAGCGACGACGCGCTGACCGTCGACCCCGACACCGGCGTGCCGGTCGAGCGGGTCCTGCACGCCCCGGCGATCCACTTCAAGGGCAGCGGGTTCTACGCCAACGACGTCGGCACGGCCCGGGGCAACCGCGAGCTGGAGCGCGCCGCCGAGGCCGGCGCCGACGCGCACGACGACAAGATGCGCAGCCAGCGCAAGGAGCGGGAAAAGGCGGCCAAGGCCGCGCCCGCGCCGAAGCCCTGAGACCGGCCGGGACCGGCGTTCGATCGGCCGCCGCCCGGCCCGACGGTCGGGCCGGTGGCGACCGTCGGGGAGCGAGGCTCAGAGCAGGGTCACGCCGCGGCGTCGCGTGCCCAGGTAGAACCGTTCGAACGCGAGCTTGACCCAGTGGCCGTGCGGGCCCGAGGTGACGAACCCCCTGCGTCGTCGCCTGGTGGAGAGCACGTCGGTGGCCCGGAAGACGATGCCGTCGTCGCCGCCGTCGAGCATGCACACCGCCGACATCTTCTCCACCGGCAGGTCGCGGTGCCGGCCGCCCTGCAGGTCGGAGGCGATGTTCACGGCGACGGTCTTGCCCATCGTCTCGCTCATCTGCCCGGTCTTCGGCACGCCGGTGGGGACCTGCGTCGTCGCGGGCGGGGAGATCGCGACCGCCACGCCGGCGCCGTAGACCTCGGGGTGGTCGGGATGGCGGAAGCGGTGGTCGATCGGGAGGAATCCCATCGGGTTCGCCAGCCCCTCGACCGAGCGGACGACGTCGACCCCGGTGAACGGCGGCACGATCATCGAGTACCGGAACGGCAGCACGCGGCCACTCTCGAGCTCCATCTCGTCGGCGCGCACCTCGCGGATCGCGGCGTTGGCGATGCCCTCGATCCCGCGGCGGTCGAACATGCGACGGACCCGGGATTCGGAGTCGGCGATCCCGCCGAGCCCGAAGTGTCCGAGGAACGGCTCCGCGGTCACGAAGGTCACCGGCGCGACGTCGGCGAGCCCGCGGCGCGCCAGCTGGTGCTGGAGATTGAGCGCGAACTCGTACGAGGCGCCGAAGCAGGAGCCGCCCTGCGCCGTTCCGACGACGACCGGTCCCGGATCGGCGAGGAACCGCTGCCACGCCTCGCCGGCCCGAACCGCGTGGTCGAGGTTGCAGACCGATTGGGTGTGGCCGTCGTCGGGCCCCAGGCCGGGGATCTTCTCGAACGCCAACCGTGGACCGGTGGCCACGACGAGGCGATCGTAGTCGAAGCGCCGACCGCCGTCCGTGTGCACGATTCGCTCGTCGAGGTCGATTCCGGCGGCTGCTTCGTTGACGAACCGGACGCCCTTTCGTGCGTACGTCGAGCCCAGGTCGAAGGTGACCTGGTCGGGTCGGCGGAGTCCGAACGGCAGCCAGACCAGGGACGGGATGAACGTGAACCGGGGGCGGGGGTCGAGCACGACGACCTCGACCTCGTCGCGGAGCCGACGCCGGAGATCGAGGGCGGCGTTGAGGCCGGCGAAGCTGGAACCGAGGACCAGCACCCGTTGATTCGGGGACATCGAGACTCTCCTGTTCGCTGAGCGGGTGGATGTCGCCAACGTCAGCCACTCTACCAGTATGCAACTGTGGAGTTGTATAGTGGAACTGGCGCTCGGTCACCGACGGTGGCCCGCCCGCCCGGACGGCCGCGCCGTCATCGATCCACGCCGGAGGCACGCATGCTGTTCAGACGTCAGCCCGTCACCACGATCGACGTGCAGGAGGCGCACCGCCGACAGCGTCGGGGGGACCTGGTGCTCGTCGACGTCCGAGAGGCCGGGGAACGCGCCGCCGGCGCCCCGGCCGGTTCCCTGCACCTGCCGTTGACCGAGCTGCCCGGGAGGCTCTCCGAGCTGCCGCCCGGGACGATCGGCTTCGTCTGTCGCTCGGGCCGGCGCAGCGTCGCGGCGGCGGTGGTGGCCGAGCGCGCGGGTCGCGACGCCTGCTCGGTCGGCGGCGGCATGACCGCCTGGACGAGCGCCGGGTTGCCGGAGGGTGGGCCGTCGCGGCGGCGGTGACCCGCCTCCGGGGGCGGCTCCGGTGGCCGTCGGGCTTCCGACCCGTCACTCCTCGAACTCGCGGCGGGCGCGCTCGATCGTCTCCTGGTCGACGACGAGGCCCTGACCACCGTCGGGCAACGTCTCGAACCCGCTCGGCTTCAGCACCTGGGACGACCCGCCGCCCGGCAGGAACTGGCCGATCGCCACGCCGAGCAACGACAGGCCGCCCATGTCGGTCTTCACCGCCTGCGGGGCCTTCCAGGCGATGAACGGCAGCCGCATGAACCCGGCGGGGGAGAGCACCCGGCGCTTCATCGCGCTGAGGATCTGCTGCTGACGCGCCGCACGGTCCAGGTCGTTCTGGCCGACCCGGCAGTCGTTCTTGCGCACCCGCGCCAACGCCAGCGTCTGCCGGCCGGTGAGCGCGTACGTCTCGCCGCGGCGCAACCGGAACGACGTCCCGCCGAACCAGCGGCCGGTGCCGGACGTCACCGCGTTCGGGCGCGCCCGCCGCGCGCCGCCGCTCACCTCGGCCCGGACGCACGTCTTCGGCGTGAACCGGATCCCGCCCATCGCGTCGACGAGGCCCGGGAAGTTCGCGAAGTCCATCTGCGCCACGTGATGCACGTCGATCCCGGTGAGGCGCTCGACCGCGCCGACCGCGCCACGGGTGCCGTCGAGCGCGAACGCCGCGTTGATCTTCTGGCGACGCCCGTCGATCTCCACGATCGTGTCGCGGGGGATCGACAGGCGGTTGTTGGAGAACCCGCCTGTACGGCTCAACAGCATCGTGTCGGTCCGGGCCGTCCCGCCGCGACCCTCGGCGCCGGGCTCCTTGGACCCCTCCGGACGCTCGTCCGTGCCGAGCACGAGCATGTTCGTCGCGCCGAAGGGCGCCCCGCCACCGCCGAGCAGCTCGTCGGCGGGCCCGCCGTCCTGGTGGACCTGGGCGGACACGAGGAAGAGGACGAGCGACAGCGCGACCCAGGCGACGGCGGCGCACAGCGCGCCGCGCAGGATCCGGACCGCGAGGCCACGCGGCGGACGGACGCGGCGGCGTCGCCGACCGGGGCCGTCGGGTGGAGCCCCCGCTCCCGACGCCCCGGGAGCGCGGCCCCGGCCGAGCCGTCGCCGGGCCTCGTAGACCGTGTAGGGTGCCGGCGGTTCGCCGCCGGGCGGTCGGCCCCCCGTGGCGGGGGCGTCGCCGTCCTGCCGCGCGTCGTCCCGTGCCGCGGTGCGCCCGTCGCCGCGCGGGCCCGCCGGACGGCGTCGTCCGTCGCGGGGCCCGGCCGGTCCGCCCTCGTCGCGTCGCCGGGGCCGGGGCTCGCCGTCGGCCCCGGCGCGGGGCGGGCGGGGACGGCGTGGCGAGCCACCACCGTAGACGGTGTAGCGCCGGTCCTGCGGGGGCTCGTCCGGGCGGTCGGGCACATCGGTATGGTGGCGCGCGTGTCGGCGGCCTGCGTCATCGGCGTCGACCTCGGCGGAACGAAGCTCCTCGCGGGCCTGCTCACGTCCGGCCTGCGCACGGTCGACCGCGCCTACCGCCTGCCGCCGCCGGAGCGCGATGCGGAGGTGCTGCTCGACCTCGTCGTCGCCGAGGTCCGGGCCCTGGAGCGGCGGGCGCGCGACGCGGGCCTGGGCCCCGTCGGCGGGGTCGGCGTCGGGATCCCGTCGCTCGTCGACCGGGCGCGCGGCATCGCGGTGTCCACCGTCCACCAGCCCCTCGACGGGGTGCCGGTCCGCGACCTCCTGCAGGATCGCCTGCAGCTGCCGGTCGCGCTCGACAACGACGGCAACTGCGCGATGCTCGCCGAGTGGCGCGCCGGCGGGGCGCGCGGCAGCGACGACGCGGTCCTGCTCGCGCTCGGCACCGGGATCGCCAGCGGCGTCGTGACCGGGGGGCTGCTCGTGCGCGGCGCGACCGGCGCGGCGACCGAGCTCGGGCACATGGTCGTCGACCTGGACGGCCCCCCGTGCCAGGGGGCGTGCACGAGCCGCGGCTGCCTCGAGGCGCTGGCGTCGGGCACCGCGCTCGGGCGGGCGGGCGCGCGGCTCGCCGGTCAGCGACCCGGGTCGGCGCTCGCCCGGCTCGCCGCCGACGGGCAGGTCATCACCGGGCAGCACGTCACCGACGCCGCGCGGGACGGGGACGCCGCCGCCCGCGAGGCGCTGCGCGACACCGCGACGTTCCTCGGCGTCGGCATCGCCAACGTCATGAACATCTTCAACCCCGACGTCGTCCTCATCGGCGGCGGCGCGTCGGCGGCCGGGGAGCTGCTCCTGGGCCCCGCCCGCGAGGAGGCCCGCCGTCGGGCGCGGCCACCGTCGAACGCGGCGCGGGTCGAGGTCGCCCGGTTCGGGGCGGACGCCGGGATGGTCGGCGCGGGCGTGCTGGCGCTGGAGGAGCTGTCGTGAGCGGGGAGGGCGACGCGGCGGGCGCGGGCGGCGGCCTCCGGGCGAAGGCGGGGCGCCACGCCGGATCCGTCTGAGACGGACGAACTGATCCGGTGTGGCCGGATCATTTGATCCGTTCCGAACGGAATGGCGCTACGATGGGGTGGTGACGTCCTCTCCGCTGCGCTTCGACGTGCCGGTGGGCCCGCAGCAGCTCATCGACCGCCGCGAGGAGCTGGCGGAGCTCGCCCGCGGCGCCGGGCGCCGGACCGCGATCCGGCTGGCCGCGCCTCGGCGGTTCGGGAAGACGAGCCTGTTGCACGCCCACGTCGCGGCGATGCGCGAGGTCGGGCACCGCGCCGTCGTCGTCGACCTGTCGGACGTCGGCGACACCGCGGCGGTCCTCGCCCGCGTGGCGCACGCCTACCGGGCCCTCGACCCCGCGGCCGCCCGGGTCGTGGGGCGGGCGACGCGCCGGGCGGGACTGACGATCGGGCCGACGGGGCTCGGCATCACGGTCGAGCGCGGACCGGCGCCGGCCCGGGAGCAGCTGGAGCCGGCGCTGCTGGAGCTCCTCGACGTCCCGGCCCGCCTGCACGAGCGCGACGGCGGGCTGTGCGTCGTCTGCTTCGACGAGTTCCAGGACCTGCTGCAGGCCGGCACCCGGCTGGACGGCAGCCTCCGGTCGGTCATCCAACACCACGGCGACGCGGCCGCCTACGTCTACGCCGGCAGCGAGCCTTCGTTGCTGCGGGCCCTGTTCACCGATCGCGAGCGGCCGCTCTTCGGCCAGGCGCAGCCGTTGGAGCTCGGGCCGCTCCCGGAGGAGGAGGCCACCGACGCGCTCGTCGCGGTGCTCGAGGCCGAGGGGTTCGACGATCCCGACGTCGGGGCGGCGGTCGACCTCCTGGTCGCCGAGATGGGGGGACACCCGCAGCGCACGGTGCTCGTGGCCCACCACCTGTTGCGCCGCCTCGAGGACGCCGACGCGGACGGGCGCCCCGACCCCGACGAGCTCGTCGAGCTGGCCGTGGCCGACGCGCTGCGGGCCACCGACGACGTGCACCGGGCGACGTGGCGCGGCCGACCGAAGGCCGAGGCCCAGGTGCTGCGGCTCGTCGCCGACGGCATTCCCCCGACGGGCGCCGACGCCCGCCGTCTCACCGGCATGGCGGCCAGCACGCTGGGGGACGCCGTCGAGCGCCTCGTCGACGACGGGCAGCACCTCGTCCCCGACGGTCGCGGCTGGCGGCTCGTCGATCCGCTGCTGACGCTGTGGCTGCGACGGGAGACGGCGTGAGCGCCGACCGGAACGCCGCCACCGGGCGGATCGTCGTCTGCGCCACGCCGATCGGCAACCTCGACGACGTCACCGCCCGGGTGCTGGCCGCGCTCGCCGACGCCGACGTCGTCGCCTGCGAGGACACCCGCCACACCCGCACCCTGCTGCAGCGGTTCGGGATCACGACCGCCACGGTGAGCCTGCACGAGCACAACGAGGCGGCCCGGTCGGTCGAGCTCGTCGATCGCGCCGCGGCGGGCGGGACGGTCGCCGTGGTGTCCGACGCCGGGATGCCGGTGGTGAGCGACCCCGGTGGCCGGCTCGTCGCCGCCGCGCGCGACGCCGGAGTGCGGGTCGAGGTGCTGCCCGGCCCGAGCGCCCCGCCGACCGCGATCGCCGCCGCCGGGCTACCCGCCGAGCGGTGGCGGTTCGTCGGGTTCCTGCCCCGCCGTGCGGCCGAGCTCCTCGACGTGCTGCGCTCGACCGAGACGACCGTCGCGTTCGAGTCGCCACGGCGGCTGTCGGCGACGCTCGCCGCGATCGCGGACGAGGACGCCGACCGGCCCGTCGCGGTCTGCCGCGAGCTGACGAAGCTCCACGAGGAGGTCGTCCGCGGCCCGGCCGGCGAGGTCGCGGCCCGGTTCGCCGGCGACGTGCGCGGCGAGATCACCCTCGTGGTGGCCGGGGTCGCGCCCGACGGTCCGGACGCGGCCGACGCGCGGGCGGCGGTCGACGCGGCCCGGTCCCTCGTCGACGGTGGGGCGCGGGCCAAGGTCGCGGCGCGCGTCGTCGCCGGCCTCACCGGCCTGCGACCCAACGACCTCTACCGCGCGCTGCACGACGACTGACCCGGCTCCGCCACGTCGCGCGTGGCGGATGGTGGTCGCACGGCGGTCGCGATCCGCCACGCGCGACCGCGGTCCGGCCCGCGCCAGGCGCGCCCGCCGCCGGCTACAGCGCCTCCTCGAGCGCCCCGAGCCGGTCGGTGAGCCGCAGGTTCTCGCGGTAGTCGACGGGGCAGGCGATGATCGTCACGCCGTCGTGGTCCAGGCCCTCGCGCAGGGCGGGCAGCAGCTCGTCGGCGGCCTCGATCCGCACCCCGCGGGCGCCGAAGCTCTCCGCGAGCATCACCGTGTCGGGGTTACCGAACCGGACCGACGAGGAGCGCCCGAGCTCGAGGTCCATCTTCCACTCGATCAGCCCGTAGCCGCCGTCCTCCCACACGAGGACGCACAGCGGGATCCGCTCCCGCACCGCCGTCTCGATCTCCTGGACGTTCATGAGGAACGCCCCGTCGCCGGTCGCGGCGAGCACCCGCGGTCGACCCTCGCGTCGACCGGGCCCCCAGCCGTTGAGCGCGACCTCCGCCGCGATCGCGCCGGGCAGCGCGAACCCCATCGACGACAGGCCGTTCGCGAGCAGGCACGTGTTCGGGGCGTACGTCGGGTAGAGGCGCGCCATCCACATCTTCACCGCGCCGGTGTCGGCCAGCACGACGTCGTCGCGGCCGAGCGCCGCCCGGGTGTCCGCCACGACCCGCTGCGGGCTCAACGGCGCCCGGTCGTCGGCGCGCCCGCGGTCGAGCTCCTCGGCCAGACGATCGGCGGCGCGACAACCGGCGCTCGTCAGGCGGGGCGCGGCGGCGCCGGTCGCGGTGGCGCGATCGGTCGGGGGAGCGCCCGCGACGTCGGCCCCGTCCGGCGTCGACCCGGAGCCGACCCGGGCGTCGCCGTCGTCGTTCGTCACGGCGTCGGCGAGCAACGTGAGCGAGCGCCCGATCGAGCCGTGCAGGCCCACCTCGACCGGGTAGTGGTCGTCGACCTCGGCCGCGAACCGGTGGACGTGGACGATCCGCTTGTCGCGTCCCGGGTTGATCTTCACCGGGTCGAACTCCTGCACCTCGTAGCCGGCGGCGACGACGACGTCGGCCGCGTCGAACCCGAAGTTCACGTAGTCGTGGCGCATGAACCCGACCGCCCCGAGCGCGAGCGGATGGTCGTCGGGGAACGTGCCCTTGGCGTGGAACGTCGACGCGACGGGCAGGCCGATCCGCTCGGCGAACCGGCGGACCTCCTCGGCCGCGCCCTCGCGCGCCGCGCCGTGGCCGACGAGGAGGATCGGGTTGCGGGCCTCGCGCAGCGCCACCGCGGCGCGGGCGACCTGGGCGTCGGTCGGCTCGTTGGGGTGGACGACGTCGATCGGCAGCGGGCGCAGCGCATCGTCGACCGGCGCGCCCTCGAGGTCCTCCGGGACCGCGAGGAACACCGCTCCGGGCCGCTCGGTCTGGGCGGTCTTGAACGCCTTGCGGACCATCTCGGGCACCGCGTCGGCGGTCGGGAGCGTCGCCGCCCACTTCGTGACCGGGGAGAACATCCCAACGAGGTCGACCCTCTGGTGGGACTCCTTGTACGACCGGTCGCGACCGACCTGCGCCGACAGCGCGATGAGCGGCGTGCTGTTCGTCTGGGCGTCGGCGGTGCCCAGCAGCAGGTTGATCGCGCCGGGCCCGAGGGTCGCCGAGCACACCGCGGCGCGCCCGGTCAACCGGCCCCAGATCTCGGCCATGAACGACGCCGCCTGCTCGTGCCGCACGAGGACGTAGCGGATGGGCGAGTCGCGCAGCGCGTCGACGAAGTGGATGTTCTCCTCGCCCGGGATCCCGAAGACGACCTCGGCGCCCTCCGCCTCCAACGCCTCGACGATGAGGTGGGCGACGGTCCGGGGGGTCGGGGCGGCGGGGTCGGCCATGGGGCGAGTCTAGGAGCCGGGCGCCGTCGCGGTGGAGGGCCCGGGGATCGAGCGGTCGCCGTCCCGATCTTCGTGGACCGACGGTGGCGGGGCGTGGAGGACCGGCGCCGGATGCGCGCCGATCCCGTGGAGCGCGTCCCGTCGCCGCCGCGTCGTCCTACGGTCGACCGATGCCCGCCGTCGATCCGCCGCCCGCGCTCGTCCGACCGGTCGACGGGGCGGTCCGGAGCGCCTTCGCGTACGACCGGGCGGCCCCGTTCGTGCGGGGGAGCCGGCGGACGATCACCCTGGCGGCGGCCGGCGGAGCGGTGGTCGTCGCCCCGTGCCGGGGTCGGGTGGGCTTCGTCGGACGCACGCCCGGCCGGCCGTCGACGCGCATGGTCGCCGTACGCTGCGGTCGCTGGTCGGTGGTCGTCGGTCGGCTGCGGACGACGGTCGTCACGACGGGCGTCGGCGTCGCCGCGGGGCGACCGGTCGGATCGGCGTCCGGCCCGGTCGTGACCCTCAGCGTGCGGCATGCCGCCGACGCGTTCGGGTACGTCGATCCCGGGCCGTTGCTGGGCCGTCGGTCCCCGCGTCCCGGCGCGCCCGTGGTTCCCGCCCCCGACCGCCGGGCGCCCCGCCCGGCGGCGCCGCGCCCCGCCCCGGCGCCGGGCCGGCCGGTCCCGTCCCCGGCGACGCCCCGCCCGCCGGTCGTGGCCGGTCGACCGCGCGGGGGGCCGGTCGCGGGCGGCGAGCGCGTGCCCGTCGACGTCGCGCCGGGCATCGCGGCGACCCCGGCGCCCACGGCCACCGGCCGACCGGGGGCGCCCGTGATCGTGTGGGGCGGGCTCGCCGTCGCCGCCCTCGGCCTGCCGGCCGGCGGGGGCCTGCTCCGCCGTCGTCGCCGGCGTCGCGCTCGGGCGGCGTCGGCGTCGACGCCGGGACTCGTCCGACGGCGGGTCGGTTGACCGTCGGTGGCCGATGGCGGGACGACCCGCCGTCGCGCCGGCCTCCGTCGCCCCGGTCCGTCGGCCCGCCGACGGTGGCCCCGCGGCGACCCGGTCGCTTCTCCGTCGGGCCACGGCGCCGAGGCGGCCCGTCGGTACCCTCCCGTGCGCATGGGGTACGAGGTCACGACGCCGATCTTCTACGTCAACGCGGCGCCGCACCTGGGGCACGCGTACTCGACGATCGTCGCCGACGTCCTGGCCCGGCATCGGCGGCAGCGGGGGGACGACGTGTTCTTCCTCACCGGCACCGACGAGCACGGCGAGCCGGTGGCGAACGTCGCCGCCGAGCGGGGCATCACCCCGCAGGAGCTCGTCGACGAGAACGCGCCGAAGTTCGCGGCGATGCGCGAGCCGCTCGAGTCCTCCAGCGACTACTTCGTCCGCACCTCCGACGAGCGCCACAAGGCCGCGGTGCAGGAGCTCCTCACGCGGGTCAAGGACAACGGCCACGTCTACGAGGACGACTACGAGGGCTGGTACTGCCCGAAGTGCGCCGACTTCAAGACCGACAGCGAGATCGGCGAGGGCAACACCTGCCCGATCCACGGCATCGACCTGCTGCGCGAGCGCGAGCGCAACTGGTTCTTCCGGCTGTCGGCGTTCCAGGAGCCGCTCGAGCGGCTCTTCGCGGAGCGGCCCGACTGGGTCGTCCCCGCCGTGCGGCGCAACGAGGCGCTGGCGTTCATCAAGGGTGGCCTGCAGGACGTGTCGCTCAGTCGGGCGGCGATCAGCTGGGGCGTGCCGGTGCCGTGGGACCCCGAGCACGTCTTCTACGTCTGGTGGGACGCGCTGCTGAACTACCGCACCGCGCTCGCGTTCGGCCGCGAGGGGGAGGACCTCACCGACTCGCACTGGCCGCCGGTGCACGTCATCGGCAAGGACATCCTGAAGTTCCACGCCATCTACTGGCCGGCGCTGCTCATGGCCGCCGGGATCGAGGTGCCGCGGCGGCTGCTCGTCGGCGGGTTCCTCCTCGTCGACGGCGCGAAGATGAGCAAGTCGCGCGGCAACGTCCTCGACCCGTTCGCGGCGGTCGAGGCGTTCGGCGCCGACGCGGTGCGGTTCTACCTGCTGCGCGAGGTGGCGTTCGGCAGCGACGGGTCGGTGTCGATCGACGGCCTGCGCGCCCGCTACGAGACCGAGCTCGCCAACGACCTGGGCAACCTCGCGTCGCGGAGCCTGGCGATGGTGCGCCGCTACCGCGACGGCCGGATCCCCGACGTCGCCGTCGACGCGGAGATCGCCGACGCGTTCGCCGGGCTGCCGGACACCGTCACGACGATGCTCGACGAGGGCCGCATCAGCCAGGCGCTCGACGAGATCTGGCAGCGGGTGCGGCGGCTCAACCGCTACGTCGAGGAGCGCGCGCCGTGGACGCTCGCCAAGGCGGAGAAGGACGCCCCCGACGACACCGCCGCGCTCGACACCGTGCTGCGGACCCTCACCGAGGGGGTGCGGAGCGTCGCCGTCCTGCTGCACCCGTGGCTGCCGGCGAGCACCGTCCGGCTGCTCGAGGCGCTCGACGCCCCGTCGCTGGTGTGGGATGACGCGCTCCCGGGCGGCGGTCCGGTGACGACCGTCGGCGACCTGCCACCGCTCTTCCCCAAGGACCGCGGCGTCGACGACGGCGCGGCGGGCCGGGGGGCCGACGCCGGATGATCGACAGCCACACCCACCTCGCGTCGTGCGCCCCCGACGACGAGGAGCTGCTCGCCGCGGCCCGCGCCGCCGGCGTGCGGCGGATCCTCACCGTCGGGATGGACGAGGAGTCGTGGCGGGTCGTCATCGGGCAGATCGACGCGCACGACGACGTCTACGCCGCCCTCGGCCGGCACCCCAACCTCGCCACCGGCTACGACGAGCGGGTGGGGGAGGAGCTGCGCCGCGTCGCCGCCCACCCGAAGTGCCGGGCGATCGGCGAGACCGGCCTGGACTACTTCCGCGAGCACGCCGAGCCCGACGACCAGCGCGCCGCGTTCCGCGGCCAGATCGAGATCGCGCGCGAGACCGCCAAGCCGCTCGTCATCCACACCCGCGCCGCCGACGACGAGACGATCGCGACGCTGCGCGACCACGCCGAGGGCGTGACGGTGATCCTCCACTGCTTCTCGATGCCCGACCGGCTCCACGAGTGCCTCGACCGGGGCTGGTACATCTCGTTCGCCGGCAACGTCACCTACCCGAGGAACGAGCCGCTGGCGCTCGCCGCGGCGGCGGTGCCCGACGAACGGCTGCTCGTCGAGACGGACGCGCCGTACCTCACCCCGCAGCGCCGCCGTCGCGAGCGCAACCAGCCGGCCTACGTCGTGGAGACCGCGCGGTTCGTCGCCGAGCGACGCGACCAGACCTACGAGGAGCTCGACGCGGTCGTCACCGCCAACGCCGACCGGCTCTTCGGGTGGGGCACGTGAACGACGATCCGGCGCCGGGCGGGGAGCCCGTGCCCCGGGGCCAGGCGAGCATCCGGAGGATGCGCGACCACGCGATCCGGCCGCGCCACGACCTCGGCCAGAACTTCCTCGTCGACGACAACATCCTCGACGTCATCGCCCGGCTGGCGGAGCTGCGCGACGACGACGTCGCGCTCGAGGTCGGCGGTGGGCTCGGGGTCCTCAGCGAGCACCTGCTCGAGCGGGTGGCGGTGACCCACGTCGTCGAGGTCGACCGGGGCCTGGAGGCGCCGCTGCGCGAGGCGCTCGGTCCGGGCCTCGAGGACGGTCAGGCGCAGCTGCACTTCGGCGACGCCGTCCGGATCGACCTGTCGGCGCTCGACCCGGCCCCGACCGTCGTCGTGTCGAACCTGCCCTACTCGGTCGCGGCGACGGTCATCCTGCGGACCGTGGCCGAGCTCGGGTCGGTGCAGCGGTGGGTGGCGATGGTCCAGCGCGAGGTGGGGGAGCGGTTCGCGGCCCGGCCGGGAACGCCGGCCTACGGGGCGCCGTCCGCGCTGGCCCAGCTCTCCTGCGACGTGCGGGTGCTGCGCAAGGTGCCGCGCGCGGTGTTCTCGCCGGTGCCGAACGTCGACAGCGTCCTCCTGGGCCTGCGCCGCGTCCGTCCCCCGGCACCCCGGGCGGTGCGCGACCTCGTCGACGGCGCGTTCCGCCACCGCCGCAAGGCGTTGCCGCGGTCGCTGTCACACGTGCCCGGCGCCCCGGCCGGCCGGCGCGACGCGGCGCGGGCGGCGCTGGAGCGGATCGGCGAGACGGTGGACGTGCGCGCCGAGCGCCTGTCGGCGGCGCGGTTCGTCGACCTCGCCGCGGCGCTCGCCGAGATCGAGGGCGACGACGCCGTCGCGTCCGCGATCGCGACCTGGCGGGGCGACGCGTGACGTCGCCGACGATCCCCGCGGCCGGCCTGACGACCACGGCCCCCGCCAAGGTCAACGCCACCCTCGTCGTCGGGCCGACCCGGGCGCCGGACGGACGGCACGACCTCGTGAGCGTCATGCAGTCGCTGTCGCTCGCCGACACCGTGACGCTCCGGCCCCGCCGCGACGGCGACCCCCCGCCGCCGGCCGACGACCCGCACGGCGACGCCGTCGACTGCGCCGGCGTCGACGGCGACAACCTCGCGCTGCGGGCCCTGCGGGCGTTCCGCGACGCGACCGGCTGGGACGGACCGCCGATGACCGTCGTCATCCACAAGCGGATCCCGGTCGCCGCGGGAATGGCGGGCGGATCGGCCGACGCCGGCGCGACGCTCCGGCTCGCCCACGCCGTCCGACCCGCCGACGACGCGACGCTCGCCCGGATCGCGATCGGCCTGGGGGCCGACGTCCCCCACCAGCTGCGACCGGGCCTCGTGCTCGCCGAGGGCGCCGGCGAGCGCCTCACCCGGCTGCCGGGCGCGCTGCCCGGCGCGATCGTCGTGCTGCGGGCCCCGTTCGGGCTGTCGACCGCGGACGTCTACCGGCGCACCGACGCGCTCGGGGCGACCCGCGACGCGCACGGGCTCGAAGCGTGGCGCTCGCGGATCACCGGGGCGCTCGGGGACGGCCTGCCCCGCGAGCTGCGGGTCAACGACCTCCAGCGCGCCGCGATCGACCTGCGCCCCGAGATCGCCGAGGCGCTCGACGCGCTGCGGTCGGTCGGTGGGACGACCCCGATGGTCAGCGGCTCCGGCCCGACGACGTTCGCGTGGTTCGCCGACGACGCGGCCGCCTCCCACGCCGCGGCCCGGCTACGCGACGGCGGACACGACGCCGACGTCGCCCGACCGTCGTCCGGCGTGGCCCCCCCGACCGTCGTCCCGACCCCGCCGCCCCGATGAGCCCCATCACGATGCCGTGGACGACCATGGTCCCCCCGCTGGGCGCCGTGCACCCCATGTGGCTCGCGCTCGCCGTGCTCGCCCCGGTCGCGTGGGTCGTCGCCCGCCGCTACGGCCACCGTCCGCGCTGGGGCCTGCCCGCGGTCGCGGTGGCGATCGTCGTCGGTGGCGTCCTCGGCGCCGGCGTCGTCGAGATCCCGAGCTTCGAGGACCTGCCGCTGCAGGAGTGGATCGAGGACGTCGGCGACGCGCTCGGCGACTGGGCGTACCTCATCGTCGGCGTGCTCGCGTTCGCCGAGACCGGGGCGTTCATCGGCCTCATCGCCCCGGGCGAGACGTTCGTCATCCTCGGCGGCGTCCTCGCCGGCGAAGGCACCCTCGACTACGTGGTGCTCCTGGCGATCGTCTGGTTGTGCGCGTTCACCGGCGACCTCGTGAGCTTCCTCCTCGGGCGCCGGCTCGGACGGGTCTTCCTCGTCAAGCACGGCCCGCGGTTCAAGATCACGCCGGACCGGCTCGAGAAGGTCGAGGCGTTCTTCACCCGGCACGGCGGCAAGGCCGTGCTCATCGGCCGGTTCATCGGGTTCGTCCGTGCCGTCGCGCCGTTCGTGCTCGGCTCCGGCGGGGTGACGCTGCGACGGTTCCTGCCGTACTCGATCGTCGGCAGCGGCCTGTGGTCGGCGCTGTTCGTCACCCTCGGCTTCCTCTTCTGGCAGAGCCTCGACCAGATCCTGTCCTGGGCGCACCAGGGGGCGGTGTGGTTCGGGGCGGTCATCACCGTCGTCGTCGGGGTGTGGTTCGTCCTCCACTGGCTCGCCGACGAGGACCATCGCGCGCAGGCGCAGGAGTGGGCGGAGCGCGCGGCCGCCACGCGGGCGGGGCGGATCGTGCTCGTCGTCTGGCGACCGCTGTCGCTCCCGCTGCGGTGGGTGTGGCGGCGCATCACGCCCGGCGACCTCGGCCTCGAGGTCACCACCCTGGCCGCGGTCGGGGGCGTCGGGGCGTTCGCCTTCCTCGCCTACGAGCGGGCGCTCGACGCCGTCGCCGTGACCGGTAGCGACCGCGAGGTGCTGCGCTGGGTCGACCGACTCGGGACGAGCATCGGCGAGGACGTGTCGGTCGTCGGCGTCGCCGCCGGATCGCTCTGGGTCGTGGCCCTCGCCACCGCCGCCACGGTCGCGTTCCTCGTCCACCGTCGGCACGTCATCACCGCGGTGACGCTCGGCGTCGGAGCCGTCGCGGTGCACCTGACGGTCGCGGCGGTGCGGGCCGCCGACTCCCGACCGCAGCCTCCCGGCGCCCTCGACGTCCTGGCGGCGTCGAGCTTTCCGTCGCCGATCGCGGCCGGGGCCGTCGTGTGGGTCGCGATCGGGGTCTGCCTCACGCCGGCGGTGCGCCGCGTCCCGGGCCGGATCGGCCTGACCGGCCTGGGCGTCATCGTCGGCGTCCTCATCTGCGCGGCGCCGATCGTGCGGCACTCCGCGTACCTGTCGGACGTCCTCGGCGGGGCGGGGCTCGCGGCCGCGGTGCTCTCGCTCGTCGGGGTCGGCGGGGTGGTCGTCAGGCATCTACGGCAGACTCCACCCGGATGAGCCACGAGTTCGTCACCTTCCTCATCTACGTCATCGGTGGCGGCGCCGCGCTCGTCGCGGTCACGGCGTTCGTCATCGTCCCCGTCGCCCGGATCTACCCGACGTGGTGGGAGCGGACCGCCGGGGTCGTCCTCGCGCTCGTCATCCTCGTCGGGTTCGCCGGCCTGGGCGCGTACCTCGGCCTGGGGTTCGTCGACCGCTTCCTCAGCGACTGACCACGCGGACGGACGGCGCGTCGTCGGTGGGGCGTCGTCCACGCCCCGCCGTCGGGTGGAGCCCCGGCGGTACCATGGGCGGGTGCCCCCGACCGAGACCACCGTGGTCAGCGACGCCGGGCCGCTCACCGCGATCGCCGCGGCGGTGTCGGACGGGGCGGGGTTGCCGACGCTGGCCCGCGCGGTCGCCCGTGCGCTCGACGCGGGGATCGTCATCGCCGACCGCGGGGGCGCGGTCCTCGCGGTGGCGGCCCGATCCCGGGACGAGGAGCGACGGTTGCTCTCGTCGCGGGGGGACCTCGACGCGACCACGCTGCTCGTGGCCGGCGAGGCCACCGGCTCCGTCGTCCTGCAGCACCGGGGCGATCCCGATCCGGGCCTCGTCGCCGTGGTCCTGGCCGTCGTCGCGCTCGAGGTCGAGCGGGTGCGGGCCCCGACGCGCGCCACCCAGGAGGAGGCGGCCGCGTTCTGCGGCGACCTGCTCGCCGGCGACCTCGTCGACGCCGACGCGATCCTCGAGCGGGGCGCCGAGCTGGGGATCGCGCTCGACGCGCCGACCGGTGCGCTCGTCGTGCGGGTGCACGCCCACGTCGCCGCCGACGAGGGCTGGCGCTCGCGCACCCTCGCCGCCGTCGAGCGGGGCGCCCGGTCGATCAGCCCGTCCGCGCTCGTCGGCCTCCTCGACCGCGGCGCCAGCGCGTGCGAGGTCGCCGCGCTCGTCCCGGCGTCCGGGGACGGGGCGATGGGGCGCGCGGCCGACGCGACGTTCGCCGAGCTCGACGGCGTGCTGCCCGGTCACGCCGTCGCCGTCGGCCACGGCCGCCCCACCGACGCCCCCGGCGACCTGCCCCGGGCGCTGCAGGAGGCGATGCTCGCCTGCAACGTCAGCGAGGGCGACACCGAGGCGACGGTGCTCGGGTTCGAGCAGACCGGCGCGTACCGGCTGCTGCTGTCGGCGATGAGCGAGAACCCCGAGGAGCTGCGGCGGTTCTACGCCGAGACGATCGAGCCGCTCGCCGCCTACGACGGCCAGTACGAGACCGACCTCGTCGGCACCGTCACCGCGTACCTCGACGCGGACGGGTCGGTCGCCGCCGCCGCGCAGCGGCTGTTCACGCACCGCCACACGGTGCGCTACCGGCTGGAGCGGGTGAAGGAGCTGTGCGGCCTCGACGTCACGTCGAGCGACGGCCGCGAGCGCCTGAGCCTCGGCCTCAAGGCGATGCGGGTGCTCGGCCTGGGCCCACAGGACGCGATCGCCGCGGTCGATCGCGACGCCCGGCCCCGCCGCGCGGCCGGTGGACGCCGCGGCGCGCCCCGGCCCTGACCGGCGGGCGGCGCATCGCACGCACGGCCGGACCGGCGCCCGTCACGCCGCGGACGTCGAGCCACCCGGTCGCGCGGTCGCGGGTCATGGAGCGCGGCCCGGCCGCGCCCGTGCGCGTCGATAGGGTCCCGGCGATGCGCATCGGGATCGTCACCGGGTCCGGGACCTACCACCTGCCGGCCCTCGAGGACGCCGAGCCGCGCACGGTGCCCACCCCCGCCGGGGACGTGCCGGTGGCGGTAGGGGCGGTCGACGGCGCCGAGGTCGTGCACCTGGCGCGGCACCGCGCCGACCACGAGCTCGTCTCGCACCAGGTGACGCACCGCGCGAACGTCCTGGCGCTGCGCGCGCTGGGGGTCGACGCCGTGCTCGCCGTCACCGTGTGCGGGGGTTGCGACCCGGACCGGCCGCTCGGGTCGCTCACGGTGTTCGACGACCTGCACTTCCTCGCCAACCGCCTGCCCGACGGCTCGCTCTGCACGCTGCACGACGCGCCCGGGGCCCCGGGGCGGGGCCACTGGGTGTTCGACGGGCCGTTCAGCCCGGTCCTGCGACGGGCCCTGCTCGACGGCGCGGCCGACGCGGGCCTGGAGGCCGACGACGGCGGGTGCTACGCCCACGTCGACGGGCCGCGGTTCAACACGCGCGCCGAGATCCGGTCGCTACGCCAGGCCGGCGTCACCGCGGTGAGCCAGACCGCCGGGCCCGAGACGGTCCTCTGCGGCGAGGCCGGGATCCCGTACGCGCTGCTCGGGTTCGTCACCGACCACGCCAACGGCGTCGCCCCGCAGCCCACGCCGAGCAGCACGCTGGTGGCGAACATCGCCCTCAGCACCGAGCGCCTCGGCGCGGTCCTCCGCCACGCGGTCCCGCGCGTCGTCGCCACGGCCCCGGGCGCGGTCGGCGAGCAGCTCACCTGGGACTGAGCCGTCCCGGGCGGATGCCGCGACGTCCGGCGGGGCGTCGTCCAGCGCCGCGGGCAGGGCCGCGCGCGACGAGACCCCGAGCTTGCGGTACGCGCGGCCGAGCTGGTTCTCGACCGTCTTCGGGGTGACGTACAGGGCCTGGGCGATCTCGCGGTTGGAGCGTCCCGAGGCGGCCATGTCGGCCACCCGGCGCTCGCTCGGCGTCAACGCCTCGACGCCGCTGAACATGAGCCGGCGCGGTCGCGCCCCGGCGACGAGCAGCTCGTCGTGGGCCCGCTGGGCCAACGGCGTCGCACCACACCGCCGGGCGGCGTCCAGGCCATGCCGCAACGGATCCCGCGCGTCGCGCCGCCGACCCGCACGACGAAGGCTCACGCCCAGGTCGACGAGGCAGCGCGCATGCTCCAGGCGATCCGGGGCCGTCCGCAGCATCCGCTCCGCCTCGGCCAGGGCGTCCGGACCGGCGTGGCCGACCACGGCCCGGACGTGCAGCGCGATCCCGATCGCCGACGTGGTGCCCCACCGGCGCGCGAGGTCGAGCTGCTCGTCGGCCAACGCGACCGCCTCGTCGGGACGCCCCGACCGCGCCAGCGCCTCGGCCGCGCCCAGCCGCCAGCCGTCGACCGGGTTCGCCAACCCGATGCGGGCCGACCGCGCCCCCAGCTCGCGGAAGTCCGCGAGCGCCTCGTCGATCCGGCCCTGCTCCAACCGCAGCCGCCCGCGTGCCCCGAACACCGGGTTGAGGCACACGAACTCGGGGAGTCGGGGACCGCATCCGCTCTCCGCGATCACCGCGTCTGCGGCGTCCAGGTCGCCGCGCCAGACGAGCGCGCGGGCCAGGGCTCCGAGCAGCGGTGGGCGGACGAAGTCCGACAGGCCGGGGAGGGGGGCCGCGCCCCGCGCCTCGGCGACCGCACCGGCGGTGTCGCCGGTGCGCAACGCCAGGAGGGTGAGCAACGAGGCGCACGTGGACATCCCGAAGACGGACCCGCGGGCCCGGGCGTCGTCGACGGCCTGTCGCACCACCGACCGGGTGAGCTCGACCTCGTCGGTGTGCGCCAGGGCCCAGAGCGCCTCGAAGATCGGGATCGAGTCGGACGGATCGGCCGCCTGGACCCGTGCGTCGGCCAGGGCGCGTCGCGCCAGGACGACCGTCTCGGACGCGGTGCCCCTGGCCCACTTCCAGCAGGCGACGTTGGCCAGCTGCAGCAGCTCGTTGGGCGTGTCGCCCGCCAGGTCCTGGCGCCGCGACAGGCGGGTGCTCGCCCGTCCGACCGTCGACGGGTGCAGCAGGCCCACGGAGTCCAGCGCCGCCTCGACGCGGAGCACCACGTCGGGGTCGAGCCCGTCGATGCGACGCAGCTCGGCCTCGAGCAGCGCGACCGCGTCGTCGAGGCGGCCGCGGGCGAACAGCGCCCGGTGGAGCGCCAGGGCACGGGGCGGACGGTCGGCCGTCGCGGTGGTGCGGTCGAGCGCTCCGGCCAGGTGGCCGATCGCGGCGTCCAGGTCGCCGGCCAGCGACTCCGCCTCGCCGAGGTCGCCGAGCACCGCGGCGTGGTCGGCGTCGGCCGGGGGCTCCTCCAGCGCCCGCACGAGGTACCGCCGGGCCAGGTCGGGTGCGCCCTGGCCGATCGCCTGCGCGGCGGCGGCCCGCAGGCCCTCGACCGTCAGCGCGTCACCGGCCGGCTCGGTCGCGAGCAGGTGGGGGGCGATCTCGGCGGCGGCCCGGTCGTCCTCGCGCAGGATGGCGACCGCGCGGGCGTGCAGCGCGGTGAGCGCCGACGGTGGCGTGTCCTCGTAGACCGCCGCACGCATCGTCGGGTGCAGGAACGCCCACGGGCGGCCGGGCCGCAGGATCTCGGCCCGCACCAGGAGGTCGACCGTGCGACCGACCTCGGCCGGCTCGATCCCGCTCACCGCGGTGACGTGTCGGTGGTCGGCCCGTCCCTCGAGCACCGCGACCGCGCGGGCGACGGGGACGCTCGCCCGGTCGAGGCGGCCGAGCCGCAGCAGCAGCGCCCGGGCGACGGCCTGCGGGCCCAGCCGCTCGACCGACGCGGGTCGGACGGTCGTCGCGTCCAGGCCGTCGGCGCGCAGGGCGCGAAGCAGCTCCTCGAGCAGGAACGGGTTGCCGCCGGTGGCCGAGCGCAGCGCCCGCACGAGCTCGGTGGGCGGTGCTCCGAGCCGGTCCGCGACGAGCGCCCGGACGCCGCGCTCGCTGAGGGGACGCGGACGGACCACGGTCGTCGCGGAGCACTCGAGCTCGTCGAGCAGCGGCGGAGCGGGGCCGGGATCCCCGCTCCGTCGACCGATGGCCAGCAGCACCGGCAGGCCGTCCAGTCGCGTGATCAGGTGGGACAGCGCACGCAGGCTCGGGGCGTCCGCCCAGTGCGCGTCGTCGACGATCAGCACCAACGGACGCTCGAGGGCCAGGTCGGCGACGAGCCAGTAGAGCCCGTGACGGATCGAGAACGCGGCGTCGACCCCGGTCGGCTCGCCGGTCGGGACGGGGCCGAGGGCGGGGAGCGCGAGCGCGGCGGGCCCGGCGAGGAGGGCGCGTCGGCGGTCGCCGTCGGCGACGGTCCGCTCCAGCAGCTGCCGCACGACGCCGAACGGGAACTCCTGCTCGAGTGGCCGGCCGCGGGCCGTGAGGACGAGGACGTCCGGGCCGGTCCGCTCGTGCAGGGCCTCGAGGAGGCGCGACTTGCCGATCCCGGCCGGACCGGACACGACGAGCGAGGATCCCGCGCCGGTCCGTGACCGCGCGAGGGCCTCGTCGAGCCCGGCGAGGGCGGCGTCGCGTTCGAGCAGCACCCCCATGGGCGGACCAGCGTACCCCCTGTGCGTGCGGCCATCCGCGGGGGCGGCCCGTCGCGTGGGTGCGGACGCCGGGAAAGTGGGGGGACGATCCCTCATGACCGGGCGGGACGACCGGACGACGATGCGCGCGTGCCCGGCGTTGGTGGAGGGCACCGCGCCGCATCCATCTCGCACCCAGGAGACCCCATGACCCACGTCGAGCAGGACCGGGAGGCGCCCGGGCCGGGCCCACGACCCCGCCGTCGCCGGATCGACGCCGCCCACGTGATGGCCGGCGCCGCGCTGTTCATCGCCCTCGGCGGCACGAGCTACGCCGCGGTGACGCTGCCGAGGAACAGCGTCGGCACCAAGGCGATCAAGAAGAGCGCCGTGACGTCGGCGAAGATCAAGCGCAACGCCGTCACGTCGGCCAAGGTGCGGAACCGCTCGCTGACGCTCGCGGACCTGAGCCCCAAGACCGTCGACGCGCTCAAGGGCGGGGGCGGGCCCGCAGGGCCGACCGGACCGGCGGGGGCGCCCGGACCCCAGGGCCCGCAGGGGCCCCAGGGCGCGACCGGCGCCACGGGCGCGGCCGGACCGGCCGGGATCGTCGAGCCGCTGAGCGCGACGGTCACCGGCAGCCTCAACATGGTGGCCGACGCGACGGTGGACGCCGTGACGCTCGCGGTGCCGAGCGGACGCTACGTCGTGCACGCCAAGTTCAACCTGTTCTCGCTCGACGCCGACCAGATCGACTGCGAGCTCCAAGGGGACGGCGACGCGCTGGACGTGGGGCAGTGGAACCCCTGGGGGGTGAACGTCCGCATCCCGATGTCGCTGCAGGCGGTGACGCCCACCGCCGTGACCCAGCTGAAGGTCGTGTGCTACAACGGCAACGCGACGGGCGCCGTGTACGGGCGCAGCCTCATCGCCGTCCCCGTCGGGTGAGCCCGGCGGACGCGGACGGCCCCGGCGCCGTCCGCGTCCCGCGGCACCGGTTCGTCCGCATCCCGCGGCACGTGCGCGGACGCGCCTATCGGCGATCCGGCGTCGGGCCCCGGGCCTCGCGCTCGGCCGCCACGATCCATTTGCGGATGGCGTTGTCGGACACGCCGTAGCGCCGACCCACCGCCAGGAAGCCGTCGTCCGCGACCTGGGCCAGGAGGTCGTCGAGGGGAGGACGCTCCGCCCGGCGACGGGACGGGGCCGGCCCCACGCGCCCCGGGGCGCGCTGGCCGCAGCGCTGCGAGCAGTAGCGCTGGCTCGGCCGGTTCGGCGAGAACGACGCACCGCACAGCGCGCAGTCCCGAGGCTCCCGCGGGCGCCGCGTGTTACGCGCGCAATGCGTGTCGAGGGTGGCAGCGCAGTTGGGGCACACGATCCGGAGGTTCTCCAGGCGGTTGTCGTCGGGCACGCCGTTGACGTGGTAAAGATCAACGCCATCCGGCGTCCGCGCCACAGCTCGCCCTGACCACACATCTCGCAGGCGCGCTCCTTCAGTCCCTCGGCGTAGAGTCGGGCCTTGAGCGAGCGGCGGGGGTAGCTCGAGCCCTCGGTCATCACCTCGTCGAGCGGCACTCGACGGTGCGTCGGAGGTGGCGACCGGGTGAAGTGGTCGGTCGGGATCCCCAGGCGATCGATCCACCCACGGATGCTCCGGTGGTTGCCCCCGGCGGGTCGCAGGCCGAGTCGGCGCAGGACGTCGGTCAACGTCGTCGACGCCGCCACGGCGTCGCGAAGCTCGTCCACCGTCCACGATCGCCCCCGGGCCACGAACGTATGTTCGCACCCCGGCCGGACGGCTCGCGAGCTGAGGGGCGAGGGCTCGAACCCCGTTCTGCGGGACCAAAACCCGCCGACTTAGCCTGTTAGTCCACCCCTCAGGGTCATCGGATTGAACCACTCCCGGGGTCGGTCCGCCCCGCCGACGCATCACCCCGCCCCGCCGACCCACGTTCGCACCGGCGACTACCCTGCGCCACGTGACCGATCCGCACGCCCCGACCGTCATCGTCCTGGCCGCCGGCCGCGGCACGCGCATGCGCTCGGCGACGCCGAAGGTCCTGCACGAGATCTGCGGCCGACCGCTCGTCGGCTGGGTGCTCGCCGCGGCGACCGGGGCCGGCGCGCACCGGGTGATCGTCGTCGACCAGCCCGCCCGGGTGCTCGACGGACGGCTCCCCGAAGGCGTCGACGTCGTCGCCCAGGTCGCCGCCGAGCACGGGGACGGGACCGCCGGGGCGGTCACCGCCGCCGCCGGCCTCGTCGACCCCGACCGTCCCGTCGTCGTCCTCGCCGGCGACGTCCCGCTCATCACCGCCGACGCGGTCGCGGCGCTCGCCGCCGCCCACGCCGGGTCGGGCGCCGCCGCGACCCTGCTCACCACGCGCCTGGACGACCCCACCGGCTACGGCCGCGTCGTCCGCGACGGGGACGGCCGCGTCGTGAAGGTCGTCGAGACGAAGGAGCCCGGCGACGCCACCGAGGAGGAGCTGCGGATCGACGAGGTCAACGCCGGGATCTACGCGTTCGACGGGCGCCTGCTCCTCGACGCCCTCGACCGGGTCGGGGACGACAACGCCCAGGGCGAGCGGTACCTCCCCGACGTCCTCGGGATCCTCCGCGGCGACGGGCACGCCGTCGCCGCCCACCGACTCGACGACCCGGCGCTCGTCCTGGGCGTCAACGACCGCGCCCAGCTCGCCGTCGTCCGTCGCATCGCGCAGGACCGGATCCACGCGGCCCACCTACGCGCGGGGGTGACGATCGTCAACCCGGAGTCGACGGTGGTCGACCTCGGCGTCGCGATCGCGCCGGACGCCACGATCGAGCCCGGCTGCGTCCTGCGGGGCGCGACGACGGTGGCGGCCGGCGCGGTCGTCGGTCCGCACACCGTCGCGACCGACGCCACGATCGGGGAGGGCGCGACGGTCGTCCACAGCCACGTCCTCGGCGCGACGGTCGAGGCCGCCGCGACGGTCGGGCCGTTCGCGTACCTGCGCCCGGGCACCGTGCTGCGGCCCTCGAGCAAGGCGGGCGCGTTCGTCGAGATCAAGAACAGCGACGTGGGGGAGGGCAGCAAGGTGCCGCACCTCTCCTACATCGGCGACGCCGACATCGGCGCGGCGACGAACCTCGGCGCGGCGACGATCACCGCCAACTACGACGGCTACCGCAAGCACCGCACGACGATCGGGTCCGGGGTGCGCACCGGCGTCGACACGACGCTCGTCGCGCCGGTGACGGTCGGCGACGACGCGTACACCGGGGCCGGGAGCGTCGTGACGCGGGACGTGCCGGCGGGCGCGCTGGGCGTCGCCCGGGCGCGCCAGCGCAACGTCGACGGGTACGCGGTCCAGGCCGCCGCACGGGCCGCCGACCGGCGGTGACCGGCCGGTCGGGCGTCCGTCGATCCGCATCGGCCCCCGCCGGACGGATACCCTCCGCGGCGCGGCGCACCGATGCCGACGCGTCGGCCGCCCGGCCCTGCCCCCGTCCCCGGACCGCACGATGACCAGCGCTCCCCCGTCCCACGACGGCACGTCCTCCAGCCTCAACCTGGGCTACGAGAAGCGCCTGATGCTGTTCAGCGGGCGGGCGAACCCCGACCTGGCGGACGCGATCGGGCGCCGGCTCGAGGTCGAGCCGGGACCGGTGACGCTCAAGACGTTCTCCAACGGCGAGGTGTACTGCCGGTTCGACGAGTCGATCCGGGGCGCGGACGTCTTCCTCGTCCAGCCGACCTGCGGCAACCCGGTCACGGGCGTGTCGGCGAACGACGCGCTGATGGAGCTGCTCGTCATGATCGACGCGGCGATCGGGGCCAGCGCGCACCGCGTCATCGCGGTCACCCCGTGGTACGGCTACTCGCGCCAGGACAAGAAGAGCGCCCCGCGCGAGCCGATCACCGCCCGGCTCGTCGCCCGGATGCTCGAGTCGGCGGGCGCCGACCGGGTCCTGACGATGGACCTCCACGCCGGTCAGGTCCAGGGCTTCTTCCAGATCCCGGTCGACCACATGACCGCGATGTTCATGCTCACCCAGTACTTCCTGGACCTGCAGCTCGACGACGACCTCGTCGTCGTCGCCCCGGACGCCGGTCGCGTCAAGCTCAACAAGAAGTTCGCGGACAAGATGGGCGCCGACCTCGCGATCCTCGACAAGGAGCGCCCGCGCCAGCAGGTCGCCGAGATCGGCCACGTCATCGGCGACGTCCGCGACAAGGTCGCGATCATCGTCGACGACATGATCGACACCGCCGGCACCCTGCGCGCGGCCGGTGCGGCGGTCAAGGCGGCGGGCGCGAAGTCCGTCTACGCGGCCGCCACGCACGCGGTGTTCACCGGCAAGGCCTACGAGAACCTCGCCGCGTCGCCGTTCGAGCAGATCGTCGTCACCGACACGATCCCGTTGCGTCCCGGCGCGCCCGACAACGTGCACGTCATCTCGTGCGCGAACCTCCTCTCCGACTCGATCCGGCGGATCTTCACCGACGACTCGGTGAGCGAGGTCTTCCAGGGCGAGAACCAGCTGTTCTGAGCGGCAGGCGGCGGGCGCGGTACGCTCGGTGACCGTGTCGCCGTCCGCCGTCCAGCTGCTCACCGACCGGCTCGGCCTGACCGACGACGAGCTCCTGCGGATCCTCGCGATCGACCCGCTGGGCCTGCTCGCGGGCGACGTTGGGCACAAGCCGGAGCTCCCACTGTTGTTGCGGCTCACCGACGGGCCGGCCGAGCGGCTCGGGCCCGCGACGCTGCGGCGCTGGCTCCGCACCGGCGGACCGCACGGACGCCCGGTCGACCTGCTCGTCGCCCGCGACTTCGGGGGGTTCGAGGACGCCCTCGACACCCTCGACGACCGCGGGCTGGTCGTGCGGCGCGCCCGATGACGGACCTTGCCATCCTCGGTGGGGCACGCGGCCGGTCAGGTCCGCGCCCCCTCGCGGCGACCGCCACGCGCGGCGCGCCGCGCCGGGGTCGACCCTGACCCCATCCCCCGACCACGGAGCACACGACCGATGCCACGCACCGTCAACCGCACGCTCACCGCCCTCGCGGTGGCCGCCGCGGCCACCGCGGTCATGCCCGCCACCGGCGCCACGGCGATGACCAAGGGCCTGCAGGACGACCTCATGATCTACTCGGACGACCCGGCGCTGCGCCAGGCGTTCTGGGACGACGCCAGGTCGGCGAAGGTCAAGGTGGTCCGCACGCTCGTCCGGTTCGACACGAACCACGACGAGATCGATCCCGTGACGTTGGCGAGGCTCCGCCGGGCCGCCGACGAGGGGCGCGCGGCGGGGGCCAAGCTCCTCATCGGGCCGTACGTCACGATCGGCAAGGACCACAAGCGGTCGGTGCCGTCGAAGATCCAGACCCGGTTCGTGAAGTTCATGCGCTCCGTGGCGACGGGGATGGCGGACAAGCCGGTCTACGGCTACCTCACCTTCAACGAGCCGAACTACCGGATCGCCTGGCCGCAGGGCACCTCCGCCGCCCGCTCGTGGGTCCGGCTGTCCAACCGCGTGCACGACACGATCAAGCGCAGCGATCGTGGGGCGAAGGTCTTCGTCGGCGAGACGTCGCCGAACGTCCGCAACCAGGCCGGATCGAAGAACCCCGGATCGTTCTTCCGCACGGCGCTCTGCCTGAACAAGAACTTCAAGCCGACGTCGCGGTCCAAGCGGTGCCGGACGAAGCTCAAGGGCGACGGCGTCACGATCCACACGTACGACTTCACCCGCTCGCCCACGCGGTCGGTGCGGAACGAGGACTGGTGGACGCACGGCAACCTCAAGACCACCGTTCGGCAGATCCGCAGCCTCGCCCGTGCCAAGCGCCTGACGACCAAGGCGTCGCGCAACATCCACATCAGCGAGTTCGCCTACCGCACGCAGGGCTCGTTCAAGACCCCGACGTCGCGCGCCGCGCGCTACCTCAAGCAGGCGTGGAGCTTCGCGAAGAAGCAGAAGATCAAGAGCTTCACGTGGTACCAGCTCCGCGACCCCGACAACGCGGACAAGTGGCGCTCGGGCCTGCAGACCAACAGCGGCAAGTCGCGCAAGACCTGGACGACCTTCCGCAAGCTGCGGTAGGGCGGTGACCGTCGGGCGGACCACGTCGCCCGACCGCCACCCCGGACGCCGGCCGATCGCGGCCGGCGTCCCGATGACGACGGCCCCGTGACGGGGCCGTCGTCGCGCGTGGGGTCAGGCCGCCCCGGCGTCCGTGTCGCGGTGCTTGCCGGGCCACGCACCGAACAGGTGCTCCCACACGTGCATCCCGTAGCGGTTGACCGCGGCGTTGGTGCCCGCGGCCACGGCGGCCTGCACCGCCACCGACCCGACGGCCTGCAGCCCCGGGTCCTCGCGGACCTTCGGGTCCGGCGCCTCGTCCCCGCCGGTGAGGCGATTGACGAGCACGCCGGTGAGCCACCCGGCGAGGATGCCGAGCACGATCCCGACGGGCTTGAAGAGGAGTCCCATGCGGGGCAGGGTACCGCCCGACCGGGCCCGCCAGCCGGTGGCGCGCGCCGCCGGGCGGGTCTGGTACAGACCAGGGGTGCGCCGCACCAGGCTCCTGCTCATCGCGCTCGCCGGCGCCCTGTCGGCGGCCTCCGCCCCGACCGCGGTCGCGGCCGACGACGCGCGACCGTCAGGGGACGCCCGGTCGACGGTCGCCGCCACCCCGCCCGCCCCGGGGGCGCGAACGTACGCGGGTCCGGACCGACGCTGGACGGTGCGCGGGCGCTGGTGGGCGCGCCTCGATCCCGGCGACGTCGGACGCGCCGAGCGGTGGTTCGCGCAGAGGTCGACCGACGGTTGGGCGTCCGCGTCGGTGCCGTCGGTGTGGAACGCCGCCGACGACTCGGCGGCGTCGATGGCCGGCGGCGTGGCGTGGTACCGCCGCGAGCTGCGGCTGCCTCGCCTGCCTCGCGCGGAGCGCGACGGTGGACGGTGGATCCTGCGGTTCGAGCGCACGAGCGTCCACGCCACGGTGTGGATCGGAGGGCGCCGGATCCTGCGCCACCGCGGCTCGCTCGAGCCGTTCGAGGTCGCGATCCCCGACCGGGCGATCCGCCGCGACGGCACGGTGTCGATCGTCGTCCGCACCGACAGTCGGAGGACCGCGTCCGATCTGCCGCCGGGGGTGACGCTCAAGGACGGCACGCCCAGCGGTGGCTGGTGGAACGAGGGCGGGATACCGCGCGAGGTGACGTTGCGTCGCGCCGACCAGGTCGACCTGGAGTCCGTCCAGGTGACGCCGGACCTGCTCTGCCGCGGCTGCTCGGGCGTGCTGCGGACGCGGGTGACCGTCACGAACGTCACCGGCGGCGACCGGGCCGCGCTCGTCACCGTCCGTGCGGCCGGACGCACGATGCGGCTCGGGCCGGTGCGGCTCCGCGGGGGGCAGACCAAGGTCGTGACCGGGACGCTCAAGGTCCCGCGCCCCCACGTCTGGACCCCGACCGACCCGTACCTCTACGGGGTGACCGTCGACCTGACCCTGCGCGGCAAGAGGCCCGCGGCCCGCGTCGGCGACCGGATCGCCCGGCACCGCCTGCGGACCGGCCTGCGCGCGGTCCGCGTCGCCGACGGCCGCCTCGAGCTGAACTTCCGCCCCGTCAACCTCCGTGGGGTCGGCATCCACGAGCAGCACCACCTGCGCGGTGGGGCGCTGACCGACGGGGACCAGGACCGCCTGCTGCGGCAGGTCCGCGACCTCGGCGGGCTCCTCATCCGGTCGCACTACCCGCTGCACCCCCGCATGTACGAGCAGGCCGACCGGCTGGGGCTGCTGGCGTGGGCCGAGGTCCCCGTCTACCAGGTCCGGTCGAGCGAGCTCGCCAAGGCGTGGGTCCGCGACGCGGCGCTCGGCCAGCTGCGGACGATGATCCGCACCAACGCCCACCATCCGTCGATCATCACGTGGTCGGCCGGCAACGAGCTGGCGACCGTCGTCGGACCGTCGATCCGCAACTACTTCCGTCGCGCCCAACGCGTCCGGCGGGAGATGGATCCCAGCCGCCCCCTGTCGTACGCCCGCCAGGCCGGGGTCCACCACGGCTGTCGGCCGGACTACAGCTCGATCGACCTGCTCGGCCTCAACGACTACTTCGGGTGGTACGGCGCGCCGACCGACCCGCTCGCGGACCCCTACCAGCTGGGGCCGTTCCTCGACATGGTCCGCAACTGCTACCCCCGTCAGGCGCTGATGATCACCGAGGTCGGGGCCGAGGCCAACCGCCACGGGGACCGGGACGAGCACGGGTCGTACGAGTTCCAGAGCGCGTTCGCCGACCACCACTTCGCGGTCTACCGCTCGCGCCCGTGGCTGTCGGGCGCGGTGTGGTGGGGCCTGCGCGAGTTCCGGGTCCGACCGAACTGGGCCGGGGGCAACACCAAGCCGCACCCGCCGTGGCACGGCAAGGGCCTGCTCGACCGGTGGGGGACGCCGAAGCCCGCGTGGCACACGCTCCGCGCCGAGTTCGCCGGGGTCGACCAGCTCGCGCCCCCGTCGCTCGATCCGCTCGTCATCCCGCCCTCGCCCAAGGGCGTCAACGGGCCGGTGCCGCCGGAGGCCACCGGCGATCCGACCGACGTCGCCGACGTGCAGGGCGGCTGACGCGTCCGGCGTCCGCTGCGCTAGGATCCCGCGTCGCTCATGTCCACGAACGCCACCTCCCTCGCCGTCGAGACCCGCGACCCCCAGCACTCGCGGGACGCACGGCGTGCGCGCCGTGCCGGCCGGGTGCCCGGCGTCGTGTACGGGGGCGGCGAGCCGCCGCTGACGATCAGCGCCGACGCCCGCGAGCTGCGCAACCGCCTGGCCGGCGCCGGCGCGGTCATCGAGCTCACCGTCGACGGCGGGCGTGTCGAGCCGGTCGTGCTCAAGGAGGCGCAGCGCCACCCCGTCCGGGGCGAGCTCGTCCACGTCGACCTGCTGCGGGTCGACCTCAAGCAGGCGATCCAGCAGCCGGTGCCGCTCGAGATCACCGGCGCGGAGAGCTCGCCGGGCGTCCGCGAGGGCGGCATCGTCGAGCACGTCCTCCGCGAGGTCATCGTCGAGGCGCTCCCGAACGAGATCCCGGAGCTGCTCACGGTGTCGGTCGCCGAGCTCGAGCTGGGCCTCAGCCTCACGCTTGAGGCGGCCGAGGTGCCCGAGGGCGTCACGATCGTCGACGACCTCGAGTCGGTCGTCGTGAACATCGCCGTGCCGCGCGCCGTGCTCTCGAGCGACGGGGAGGACGACGAGTCCGCCGTCGAGGGCGAGGCGGCCGCCGAGGAGCCGGCCGGCGAGTAGCCGGCGCGGGTCCGGGCGCGGGGCGCTCCGGTCCGTCCGCGTGCCATGGGCATCCTGCGCCGGGACGACCAGCCGGTCGACTGGTTGATCGTCGGCCTGGGCAATCCCGGGTCGCAGTACGAGCGGACGCCCCACAACGCGGGCTTCCAGGTGGCGCGCGAGCTGGTGCGTCGCTGGGACCTCGGACGTCCGCGCGCGAAGTACCGCGGGGAGCTCCACACGGGTGCCGCCCGTCGGGACGGGATCATCGAGCCGGGCGTGACGCCACCGCGCGTCGCGGTGCTGCTGCCCCAGACCTTCATGAACGAGTCGGGTCGGTCGGCCGGCCCGGCGCGCGGTCAGCTCCGGGTGCCGCTCGAGCGCGTCCTCGTCCTGCACGACGAGATCGATCTGCGGTTCGGCGACGTGCGCACCCGGCTGGGCGGCGGGCTCGCCGGGCACAACGGCCTGCGGTCGCTCAAGCGCGAGCTCGGGGACGCCGCGTTCGGCCGGGTCAGGATCGGGGTGGGTCGCCCCGACTCCTCGGACCCCGAGATCGTGTCCTCGTACGTCCTGGGCCGGTGGCGTCAGGGCGCCGACGAGGTCGACGCGCTGATCGACGACGCGGCCCGCGCCGCCGAGGCGATCGTCCTCGGCGAGCGCGACCTCGCGTAGCGGCCGTCAGCTCACGCCTCGAGGGTCGCCTCGAGCGTGATCTCGCCGACGCCGGCGAGCGCCTTGCTCACCGGGCACCCGGCCTTCGCGGCCGCGGCGTGCTCCTGGAACGCGGCGTCGTCGATCCCGGGGACCACGCCGACGGTGCGCAGCGCGATCCTCGTGATCGTCGGGCCGTCGTCGGTCAGGCGCAACGTCACGGTCGCATCGGTCCTCACCGACGTCGGGACGTGCCCGGCGCCGGCGAGGACGTTCGAGAACGCCATCGAGAAGCACGCGGCGTGCGCGCCGGCGATGAGCTGCTCCGGGTTGGCCCCGGGGCCGTCCTCGAACCGCGACTTGAACGAGAACGCACCGCTGATCGCGTCACCGGCGGTGAACGTGCCGCTCCCGGACTTCAGATCGCCGTTCCACTCTGCGGAGCCCTTGGCGGGCATGGGTGCCTCCTTGGTCGTCTGGTCCCGGGCCGCGGAGGAGCGCCGGCGCGACCGGCGGGGCGGCCCGGGTCGAGCGCCCTCGACCCTACCGCCGCGCGGGCGACCGTCGGGAGCGTGGGGCTCGATCGTGGCGTGCCGCGGACGATCTGGCCCGGTCCGTATCGTGCGAGGCATGGCGTCCAAGCGCGGCCGTGGTCGGCGTTCCCGGCCCGACACCCGACGGTCCCCGCGACGCCAGGGTCACCCCGCCCGGCGTACGGCGCGCCGCGCCCACGACGCGAGCGGGGCGCCGTCCCCGCGGGAGATCGTGCACCGGTTGGCCGACGGGCTGAGCGAGATCGGTGGCGCGCTCGACGACCCGTTGGAGGCGGGGCTCGCCGCGTCGCAGTTCTGCGAGGCGTGGGCGTTGCCCGAGCCGTTCGACGGCCGTGACCTCGAGGCGGCGGTCGGGGTGCCGGTCGTCCGGCGGCTCGAGGAGCTCGACGACGATCCGAGCCTGGCGATGCTCCGGGCGATGCAGGTCGGCGCGAACCCGGGCGTCGCCGGCGAGGCCGCGGCCGCGGCGGACCGGATGGTGGCCGCCGGCCGCGTCGATCCCGCATGGTGGCCGGACGCGGCCGCGATCCGGCCGTCGCGTGCGGCCCGGCTGGGCGAGGACGTCTTCGGCGACGGCGACACGGTCCTCGTCGAGTACGCCGACGGCGCGGGGCGCCCGTTCACCGTCGGGGTGTTCGTCGACCGCAACGCGGGTGGGATCGCCACCGGCCTGCTCGTCGGGGGGTCGATCGAGGACCATCGCGCCGGTCTGGAGCGCCATGCCGACCGCGGCGAGGAGTTCGGCTGGATCGCGGTCCACGAGCTGTCGCTGGAGGACGCCGGGCGGCGGGCCCTGACCGCGCTGCGCCGCACGGCGGCGACGTTCGAGCCCGAGGTCGGGGACGACTTCGCCGCGCTCCACGCGTTCGTCGTGCGGCGCCTGGCGGACGTCGCGTCGGACGTCGCCGACGACGACGGCCCGGCGGTCGCGGACGCCGACGAGCGACGCCGGCTCGTCGACGCGTTCGTCGCCGCGCGCGGCGCGGGGCCGTGGACGCCGCCGGGGGCGCCGGACGCGATGCGGATGGTGGCCGAGGAGGCGGTGGGGTTCGCGGCCGACCACGCCGGTGGGGATCCGCTGCGGTGGAGCCCGGTCGTCGTCGAGGCGTTCCTCCTCGACTGGTTGCCGCGTCGGGCGGCGTTGCCGTCGGCGGTGCACGGGAGCGTCCCGGCGATCGTCGAGGCGTGGGTGCGGTGGATCGCGGAGCGGCGCGCGATGCCGCCGCGCGCGATCGAGCTCCTCGTGGACGCGGTGGGGCGGCACGCGCCCGCGATGCTCGAGGCGCTGGGCGACGAGTCGTACTGGGGGCCGGCGAAGACCATCGTCATGCGGGCCCTCGACGCCGGGGTCGACGTGTCCGACCCCGACGCGATGCGGGCGTTCGTCGAGCGTCGGCCGGACGATCGCGACGCCTGACCGCGCGGAGGAGTCGCTCTTCAGAGCCCGCCGCGCAGGACCTTCGCGAGGACCACCGCGTTGTTGCGCTCCTCGTCCTTCGCGGCGTACACGAGGGTGAGGCGCCCGTCGCGCGCGTGACGTCGGAGCGCGGTCAGGGCGTCGCGACGCTCCTCGAGCTCGGCGCGGTACCGGGCCTCGAACTCCTCGAACCGGTCCGGATCGTGCCCGAACCACCGGCGCAGCTCGTTCGACGGGGCGAGGTCGCGTTGCCAGTCGTCGATCCGTGCGTGCTTGCGCTCGACGCCGCGCGGCCACATCCGGTCGACGAGCACCCGTCGGCCGTCCGCGTCGGCCGCCTCGTCGTAGGCTCGCTTGCAGCGCACGTCCATCGCCCGATGCTCGCAGCTCGACCGGATCGGCAGGGGATGTCGGTGTACGCAGCGACGAGGTTCACAGGTTGACCTTGACCGTTCATCCGCCTACCGGATAGAAGGGCCGAGGCCGGCGCGTCGCGCCGCCCATCGTCCACAGGGGATTCGACCGGGGGGTCGTCGTGGTAGGCAGCATGCGGAGGCACGCGCGAAGCGCGCTCGTGGTGGTCATGGCGTCGGCGACGGCCCTGGTGGCGGTCAGCCCGTCACAGGCGCTGCTCGGACTCGGCCGCGGAGGATCATCGACGCCCGGCCCCGACCCGGTCAGTCAGCTGCTCGGCAACGTCACCGGCACGTCGGGCCTCGGTGGCCTGCTGCAGAGCGTGCTCTGCGTGCCGGTGAGCGCCGTCGACGGCATCGTCCGGGCCACCGGGGGCAACCCGGTCACCGACGGCCTCGCGGCGATCACGGGTGGGCTGACGACCCTCACCTGCAACACGGGGATCCTCGACTACCGGATCCAGACGACGTACAAGCGGCCCGACGGCACGACCGTCACCCGCACGGTGGTCGCCGAGCTCGGCGTCCCGCGCCCGATCAACGTCGACGACGACGCCGCGCCCGACGCGGTCGCGACGATCTCGCTCACCGGTGGCAACGACGTCGGCCTCAAGGTCGGTCGCATCCACGGCGAGACGGCGCTCCTGCCCGTCGCGGTCGAGGCGATCGTCGGCAACCCCAACGGCACGTTGCTGGAGGGCCGCTCGCTGAGCGTCGGCTTCGACTCCACCGACGACAACATGCCCAACGAGCTGAGCATCACGACGCCGATGGACACGATCCTGCGGCCGTCGCCGAAGTTCACCGCCAAGGTCACGCAGTCCGGGCCGGGCGAGACCGTCGGCATCACCGCCGGCACGTTCAAGGGCGTCATCGACGACCGTCGCGACGACACGCGGCTGCGCCTCGACTACGGCGCGTCGCCCGAGCGGTCCGATCTGACCGTCGACACCGGTACGCCGCTGAAGGTCCAGGCGACGACGACGCACCCCGGCAAGCCGCTGAAGGCGACGGTGACGCACGACCGGCTCAAGGCCGTCGTCGGCGTCGACGTGCTGCCCGCCGAGCTCGACGTGACCGCCGACCGGGACGCCGGCGTCGTGACCTACGACGGCAACGGCACGTCCGTCGGGCGGCTCACCGCCGATGTGCGCGCCCGTGACGGCTTCATCTCCGGCCTGCAGCGACTGCACGCCGACCTCTCCGGCCTGCCCGTCGCGGGCTCCGTCCGGTTCTCGGGCGGATCCGACGAGGGCATCACCCTGAAGGCCGATCCCGAGATCGGGCTCGTCGACGTCCGCGCGTCGGGCATCGACGACGAGTACCCGACCGTCCCGGGCCCCGACGGCGACAACGGCGTGTTCGCCGACACCACCGGCGAGGCGATGCGGATCGCGGCGCGGATCAAGCGCCTGCAGAGCGTGGAGTTCTCGGCCGACCCGGTGTCGCTGGCGGTCCGGACCGGCGAGGCCGGCCCGTTCCGCGTCGACGCCCGGATCCCGGGCGAGGGCTCCGAGCCCGCGCGCGTCGAGGCCGCGGTCCTCGACCTGCCCGAGTCGTTCCGCATCGGACTCGGCGCCGACGAGGCCGACCCGAAGCTCACCTACGAGGGCTCCGCGGCGGTCGACCGGTTCGACCTGGACGCCACGAACCTGCCGCTCATCGACGGCGCCGACCGGCTCCGCGTCCGCCTGAAGGGCCTGCCGCAGCAGGGGGCCATCGGCCTCGGCGGCGAGAACGCGGACGGCGGCCTGTCGGTCGTCGCCGACGGCGGCATCGGCGAGCTGCTCGTGCAGGCCACCGGCGGGGGCGAAGAGCTCCCCGAGGTGCCCGGGGCCGAGGACGGCCACGGCGCGTTCCTCGACACGACCGGCGACAGGTTCCGCCTGGCGCTCCGGGTCTTCGACCTGGAGGCGATCACGGTGAACCCGTCGCCTCTGGTGCTCGAGGCCAAGACCGGCAGCGTCCGTCCGTTCCAGGTCAAGGCCCGGATCGCGGGCTCGACCCTCGGCGGCGGCGGTGACGACGCCGGCGAGACGCCGGGCGGCGGCACGCCCGATGGCGGCGACGACGGCGAGAACCCGGGTGGCGACACGCCCGGCGGCGATCCCGGTGAGGAGCCGCCGGCCGGCGACGCTGAGCCCGTGACCACCATCGACGCGACCGTCCGCGACCTGCCGCGCGAGTTCCGGCTCAGCCTCGGCGACCTGGCCGCCGGCGGCTCGGAGCTGACCTACAGCGGATCGGATCCTGTCGAGGAGATCACCCTGAAGGCGGGTGGCATCGAGCTGCTCGAGGGCGCCGACCGCATCGAGGCGGCGATCCGTCGGGTGCCGCGGGCGTTCACGCTCGCACTGCCGGACCGCTCAGTCGACGGCAGCGCGCCGCTGGCATCGCTGACGGTCCCCGACGGCGATGAGGCCATCGGCGAGCTGCGCCTGGCGGCGGGCGACGTCGAGCTGCCCGTCACCGGACTGCAGGAGGACGGCACACCGAACACGTCGCTCGAGGACGAGCTGCGCTACGGCAACGATGGCGGGTTCAAGGTCGGCGCCCGGATCACCGGCCTCCGAGGCCTGTCACTCAGCGTCGACCCGATCGACCTGCTGTTCCGGCAGGACGAGACGAGCAAGCCGATCAACATCGACGCGGAGGTGCCGCAGGAGGGCGCCGCACCGGCCACGATCTCCGGACGCGTGTCCAAACCGTCCACGATGACCCGCATCCGCGCGCTCGTCGAGGACGGGCCCACCCGCCTGGTGTTCGAGAACGCGGCGAACCTCGCCCGCCTCGACCTGGAGGCCACCGGTCTCGGCGGTCTCGGCGACGTCGACCTGTCGCTGGAGAACCTCCCGCGCAAGCTCAACGTCTGCGTGGACTCCGGTCCGGGCTGTCGTCGGCCCAATCCCAACCCGATCTCGGGCGGCACCGGTGGCGGGGACGGTCGACCGTACGCGGCGCTCGTGTCACTGGACTTCGACGACGAGGGCACCCAGCAGTCCGGGATGACGACCTTCAACGCGTCGCTGCCGGTCGACGGCGCGCCGGTCGCCGTCGAGAACATGCGGTTCCGCAACCTGTCGATGGATCTGGGCCAGGGTCCGGCGTTCAGCGGCGGAGCGACGGCGTTCCAGTCCGTCCCCCGCCTCTACGCGTTCCTCGACTCCCGCAACCAGCCGTTCGTCATCAACGACGTCCGCTTCCCGGGGACGATCGAGCACTTCCGGCTCGGCACCGACGGCAACCCGGCGCAGGCCAACGTGCGGCTGGCCTGGCTCAAGGGCGTCACGGGGTTCGGAGGGTTCTCGTTCGACCGCGTCGAGCGGGGCACGAGCAACTGTGGCGGACGCCGCGAGCTCTCGGTCAAGCTCGGGCCGTTCTCGGCCAACGTGCTGGACCTCTTCGGGACACAGATCATCCGCATCTGCGGCTGATGGGGGCGGGGCCGGTCGGCTGAGACCGGCCCCGGCGGGGCCGGAGACCCTGCACCGATGCGCCTGACGAGGCGGCCCCCGGGCCGCCTCGTCTCGTTCTCGTACCGGGATGGCTCACCGGGGCGCGGTCAGCGGCGTCCGGGCCACCGGTACCGGTCGGGCGACGCGACGGCCCGGCGGCGCGCCGATGGACTACCCTTCAGCGATTCCATGCCGCACCCGGTCCTCACCCCCGCGATCGAACGTGTCGCGTCCGGGGGCGACCTCGGACTCGAGGAGGCCCAACGCGTCCTCGACGTGATCATGGCCGGGGACGCGTCGCACGTCGAGATCGCCGGCTTCCTCATCGCCCTGCGCGCGAAGGGCGAGACCGCCGACGAGATCGCGGGGCTCGCCGCCGCGATGCGCACGCACGCCACGCGCGTCACGACCCGTCGGACGGACCTGGTCGACATCGTCGGCACCGGCGGCGGCTCGTCGACGTTCAACGTCTCGACCAGCGCGTCGTTCGTCGCGGCGGGCGCGGGGTGCGCGGTCGCCAAGCACGGCAACCGGTCCGCGACGTCGAAGTCCGGCGCGGCCGACGTGCTCGAGGCGCTCGGCGCCGCGATCGACCTGACCGCGGAGCAGGTCGGGACCGTGCTGGACGAGGTCGGGTTCGGGTTCCTCTTCGCCCCCCACCACCACCAGGCCACGCGGTACGTCGTCCCCGTCCGCAAGGAGCTGGCGGTGCGCACCGTCTTCAACATCCTCGGTCCGCTGACGAGCCCCGCCGGCGCGCCGCGACAGGTGATCGGGATCGGCTACCCGGACGTCATCGACCGGATGGCCGACGCGCTGCACCGCCTCGGTACCGAGCACTCCGTCCTGGTGCGCAGCGAGGACGGCCTCGACGAGATCTCCGCGGCCGCGTCGACCGACATCGCCGAGGTCACCCCCGACGGCGTGCGCCGCCGGACCGTCACCCCCGAGGAGCTCGGCCTCGAGCGGATCGACCTCGCGGACGTGCGGGGCGGCACCCCGGCCGAGAACGCCCGGGTCACGCGGCGCGTGCTCTCCGGCGACGTCGGCCCCGGCCATCCCGCCCACGAGCTCGTGGTCGCCAACGCCGGTGCGGGCATCTGGGTCGGCGGCGGCGCCGACGACCTGCGCTCCGGCATCGAGCGTGCGCGCGAGGCGATCGCCGACGGCAGCGCCGCGGCGCTGCTGGAGCGTTACGTCGCGCGGACGAACGAGATCACCACCACCACCGGTATGGCCCGATGAGCATCCTCGACGAGATCACCGACCAGACCCGGGCGGAGGTCAAGCGGCGCCGCAAGGCGGTCCCGGAGGAGGAGCTGCGCAAGCGCCTCACGTCCCGGGACCGCGACCGGCCGTTCGCCGAGGCGCTCGCCTCGAGCCCGGGGGTGTCGGTCATCGCCGAGCACAAGCGACGCGCGCCGTCGCAGAAGAAGAAGCTGCGCAAGGGCTCCTCCGTCGAGGACGTCGTGACCGCCTACGAGCGCGCCGGCGCCACCGCGCTGAGCGTGCTGACCGACGGGCCGTTCTTCGGCGGAGCGCTCGACGACCTCGCCGCCGCCCGGGCCGCGAGCGTCCTGCCGATCCTGCGCAAGGACTTCATCGTGGACCCGTACCAGGTGGTCGAGACCGCGGTCTCGGGGGCCGACGCGATGCTGCTCATCGTCGCGGCGCTCGAGGACGACGACCTGCGCCGCCTGTACCGGGACGCGCGCAAGCTCGATCTGGACGTGCTCGTCGAGGTCCACGAGGAGGAGGAGCTCGAGCGGGCCCTCGAGGTCGTCGACGCGGACCTCATCGGGATCAACAACCGCGACCTCCGCGATCTGTCGATCGACCTCCACCGCACGCTCGACCTCCTGAGCCACATCCCGACCGGCAAGGTCGTCGTGTCGGAGTCGGGGATCTCGCGGCCGGAGGAGATCGAGGAGCTCGAGCGGGTCGGCGTCGACGCGGTCCTCGTCGGGTCCCACTTCATGCGGCAGGACGACATCGAGGCCGCGTGCCGCGAGCTCGCGACGGCCGGTGGTTGAGGCCCCGCACCCCGATGGCCCCCTCCCTCCCAGCGACCTCCCAGTGCGCGCTGAGCGACCTCGAACGGGTCCTTCAGTCCGGCTTTGGGATCTCCGTCGATACTTGACTCCATGAGCAACCTCCGTACCCCCGTCGTCGTCGGCGTCTCCGCGGTGCTCGGTGCCGGGCTCGCGCTCGGCGCCGGCGCGGTCGGGATCGGCGGTGGGGGAGACACGACCACGGTCCTCCAACAGGCCCCGATCTCGGCGACGAGCCGACCGGCGGCGTCCGGCGACGCGGACGGGGCGCTCACCGCGCGCCAGATCTACGAGCGGGACTCCCCGGGCGTCGTGCAGATCGAGGCGCAGGTCAGCCGCCAGACGACGTCGCCGTTCGGGGATCCGTCCGACGACCAGAGCGGGGCGTCGAGCGGCTCCGGCTTCGTCATCGACGACGAGGGCACGATCCTCACCAACGCGCACGTCGTCGACAACGCGACGAAGGTGACGGTGACCTTCACGAACGAGAAGACCGTCGACGCGAAGATCGTCGGCCAGGAGGCGTCGATCGACCTGGCGGTGCTCAAGGTCGACCCGAAGGGCCTGGACCTCAAGCCGCTCGAGCTCGGGTCGGCGGAGAACGTCGCGGTCGGCGACGGCGTGCTGGCGATCGGCAACCCCTACGGGCTCGACAGCACGCTCACCACCGGCGTCGTGTCGGCCAAGCAGCGTCGGCTCCAGGCCCCGAACGGGTACAGCATCGAGGACGTCATCCAGACCGACGCCGCGATCAACCCCGGCAACTCGGGCGGTCCGCTGCTGGACGCCGCGGGCCGGGTCATCGGCATCAACAGCCAGATCGCGACGTCCGGCGCGAGCGGGGGCAGCGTCGGCATCGGCTTCGCGGTGCCGATCGACACGGTGAAGAACGTCCTGCCCGACATCAAGAAGACCGGCAGCGCGAACCTCGCCCGGCTCGGCGTGACGACGCTGTCGGTGCCCGAGCAGCTCGTCAAGGCCCTCAACCTGCCGACGGACAAGGGCGCGATGATCGCGTCCGTGGTCCCCGACTCGCCCGCCGCGAAGGCCGGCCTGCAGGCCGGTGACCTGACGCTCGGCACGCAGTCCGGCGACGAGGTCCGCGTCGGCGGCGACATCATCGTCAAGATCGACGGCAAGGCCGTCGAGGGCAGCGACGACGTCGGCGCCATCGTCGCCAAGCGCAAGCCGGGCGACGAGATCGAGATCGAGATCCTCCGCGGCAAGGAGACCAAGAAGGTCAAGGTCACCCTGGACAAGCGCACGTCCGGGGGCTCCGACGAGTCGACGTCGACCCGGACGACGCCGCGGGGCGGGGACGAGCGGTCCCCGTTCGGCAACCCGTAGCCGCCGGTCCCGCCCGGCGACCCGTGGAGGCCGCGCCGCGTCGTCCCGACCGGCGCGGCCGTGCGGCCCGGGCCACGATCCTCGGTGGATCCGACCATCTAGCATGGATCCGTGGCCCCGCCCTCCGATCCCGCCCTCCGACCGCGCCCGCGACCGGTCCGCGCCGACGCCGACGCGGGGCCCGACGAGCGACCGGCGGCGTCGCGCCGCCCGTCCGCTCCGGCCCCGTCCGGCGTGCGCGTCAAGGTCTGCGGCGTCACCCGGGTCGACGACGCGGTCCACGCGGTCGAGCACGGCGCGTGGGCGGTCGGGCTGATCTTCTGGCCGCAGAGCCGGCGGCGCGTCCGGTTCGACGAGGCCCAGGCGATCGGGGCGACGCTCAAGCGTCGGGCCGAGGTCGCGGGCGTGTTCGTCAACGCTCCGCTCGACGAGGTGGCCCGCACCGTCGACGCGTGCGGGCTCACGCTCGTCCAGCTCCACGGCGACGAGGGCCCGCAGTACGCGTCCGAGGTCGCCCGGCGCACCGGCGCCAAGGTCATCAAGGCGACGCGGGTGCGGATGGCGGCCGACGTCGCCGCGCTGCGACCGTACGGCACGGACTACCACCTGCTCGACACCTACCGCGAGGGCGTGCCCGGCGGGACCGGTGAGACGTTCGACTGGGAGCTCGCGACGGTCCGTCGCGCCAACCCCGGCGATCCCCTGCCGCGCCTCATCCTCTCGGGTGGCCTGACGGCCGACAACGTCGTCGACGCGATCCACGCCGCGTGGCCGTTCGCCGTCGACGTGGCGGGCGGGACCGAGAGCTCCCCGGGCCGCAAGGACCCCGCACGGGTCGAGGCGTTCCTCGCCGCGGTCGCGACCGACAACGCCCGCCGTCGGGCGGAGAAGGAGGCGCGCCGCGCCGAGCAGCGTGACGGACGCGCACCCCGCGCCACCGGCGACCGCGGGGGCCCCGCCGCCCGCCCGTCCCCGGCCCGCCCGCGGGACGCCGAGCCCGCGGCGCAAGCCGCCGACCGACCCGGCGCACCGGACCGCATCGCCCCGGACCCGGCCGGTCCGGACGCCACCGCCAAGGACCCCGCCGGCGCGGCCGCCGGTCACGACGAGGACGCCCGATGAGCACGCCCCTGCAGGAGACCCACCCGGAGCGCGACTACGGGCCCTACGGCGGACGGTACGTCCCCGAGACGCTCATCCCCGCCCTGGACGAGCTGGAGCGCACCTGGACGCGGTTGCGGACCGATGCCGTGTTCCAGGCCGAGCTGCGCGCGTTGCTCGCCGAGTACGTGGGCCGCCCCACGCCGCTGTACCTCGCCCGTCGGATCAGCGCACAGGTCGGTCGCGAGGTGTACCTCAAGCGCGAGGACCTCCTCCACACCGGGGCGCACAAGATCAACAACGCGCTGGGGCAGTGCCTGCTCGCGCGGCACATGGGCAAGCGACGCATCATCGCCGAGACCGGCGCCGGCCAGCACGGCGTCGCGACCGCGACCGCCGCGGCGCTCCTCGATCTGGACTGCGTCGTCTACATGGGCACCGAGGACATGCGGCGCCAGGGACCCAACGTCCAGCGGATGCGGCTGCTCGGCGCGACGGTCCGGCCGGTCGAGTCCGGCCGGCGGACCCTCAAGGAGGCGACGTCGGAGGCGATCCGCGACTGGGTCGCCAGCGTCGGCGACACCCACTACGTCCTGGGCACCGCCGCGGGCCCGGCGCCCTATCCGGCGCTCGTGCGCGACCTGCAGCGGGTCATCGGCGACGAGGCGCGCGCACAGGTCCTCGAGGCCGCCGGGCGCCTGCCCGACCGGGCGGTGGCGTGCGTCGGCGGGGGGAGCAACGCGATCGGCCTGTTCGCGGCGTTCCTCGACGACCCGTCGGTCCGGCTGCTCGGCGTCGAGGCGGGAGGGCTGGGCCTCGACAGCGGCAAGCACGGCGCGGTGCTCACCACCCGGGCCACGGCGGGGGTACTCCACGGCGCGAAGGAGCCGATCCTCCAGGACGAGGACGGCCAGGTGCTCGAGGCGCACTCGATCTCCGCGGGCCTGGACTATCCGGGCGTCGGGCCGCAGCACGCGTGGCTGCGCGACACCGGCCGCGCCGAGTACGTCGCGGTGACCGACGCCGACGCCGTCCGGGCGTTCCGCGAGGTGGCCCGGCTCGAGGGCATCATCCCGGCGCTGGAGACGAGCCACGCGCTGCACCACGTGCTCCACGTGCCCGCTCCCGACGTCCAGGTCGAAGTCGTCTGCGTGTCCGGGCGCGGCGACAAGGACCTGGCGCACGCGCTCGAGCGGCTCGAGGCGTTGGAGGGCGAGGACGCGCTCGAGGTCACGCCCCGCCACCCGCGGACGGAGGACGGCCGATGAGCGCCACCACCGACGCCGCCCCGCTGCGCGCCGGAGCGGGCGAGCAGCGCATCCGCGACGCGTTCGCCGCACGGCGCGCCGAGGGTCGCGCCGCCCTCATGCCCTACATCATGGGCGGCTTCCCCGACCCGCGCGTGTCGGCCGACGTCGCGCGCGCCTACGTCGACGGTGGCGCGGACCTCGTCGAGCTCGGGGTCCCGTACAGCGACCCGCTGGCCGACGGTCCCGTGATCCACGCGGCGGGCACCACCGCGCTGGGGGCCGGGGTCCGGATCGCGGACGTCCTGGCGATCGGCGAGCAGCTCGCCGCCGACGTGCCGGTCGTCCTCATGACGTACATGAACATCGTGCTGCGACCGGGCGTGGAGGCGTTCGCCGCCCGACTGCGCGACCACGGCGTCAGCGGCCTGATCGTCCCCGACCTGCCGGTCGGGCCCGACGCGGCGCCGGTCGTGGCGGCGTGCGACGCGGCGGGGATCGCGGTCGTGCCGCTCGTGGCGCCGACGACCGCGCCGGAGCGGACCGTCGAGGTCGCGGCGGCGGCCCGCGGGTTCCTCTACGCGGTGTCGGTCACCGGGACGACCGGCGAGCGCGCGTCGCTGAGCGACACGTTCGCCGACGTCGTCGGCCGGGCCAAGGCCGGGCACGACGTGCCGGTCGGCCTGGGGTTCGGGATCGGCAACGGCGAGCAGGCCGCGGCGGCCGCGGCGGCCGGGGCCGACGGGGTGATCGTCGGCAGCCGGCTCGTGCGGGCGGCGGGCGAGGACGACCCGGTCGGCGCGGTGTCGCGGGTCATGGCCGACCTGTCGCGCGGGCTCGGCCGGTGAGCGGGGGCTCCGGCCGGTCGCGGCGCCGGGAGTTGCGGTAGATTCCGGGGCCGTATGGGGCTCTCTTACGCGATCACCGGTGCGACCCTCGTCTGGCTCGTCCTCTGGGCGCTGGGCTGGAAGAGCATCGACGCCACCCTCATCGCCGCCGGGATCATCCTCGTCTCGATCGCGGCGCACCGCTCGCTCCAGTTCCTGCCCGGCCGTCCGGGCCCCGGCGGACCGACCTCCTGACCCGGACCGGTCGCGGCCCGGTCGACGGGGGACGCGTGCGGCGCACCGCCGCGGTGCTCGCGTCGACGGTCGCCGTCGGCCTGATCCTTTCGGGGTGTGGGGGAGATCCGCGCGGTGAGCGCGGGTTCCCCACCAACGTCGCCGTCTACGTCGACGTGCCCCTGCGGGGGCCGTGGGCCGGGCCCGGCCAGGCGCTCGCGCACGGCGCCGAGCTCGCGGTCGCCGACGCCGGGGGCGGCATCGGCCACCTCAGCGTCCGCCTGACCGAGCGCGACATCACCGACGACGCCGACGGCGCGGCGGTCACCCCCGAGGGCGCGGTCCGCGAGGCCGGCGCCGCGCTGCTCGACCAGGGCGCGATCGCGATGGTGTCGGGCCTGGACCCGGCCGCGGTCCGCGTGTCGCGGCGGCTCGCGTCGCAGACCGGGCTCGGGTTCGTCACCGCGAGCGGTCCCGAGGAGCTCGGTGGGCCGGGGCGCTCCGGCCCGACGACCGACGACCTGTCCGTCCGCGGGCCGCGCCGGGCGGTGCGCCTGGCCGCATCCGACCGCGCGATCGCCCGTCAGGTCGACGCGCGGATCGACGCGGCCGACTGCCGGTCGGTGGTGCGGCTCGTGGCCGGGGATCGCGGCACGGCCGTGGACGGCGCCGACGCCGGGGACGGCGGGGTCGATCGGAGCCGGTCGCGCGTGACGCGATCCGGTCCCGGCCGGACCGAGCACATCGCGACCGCCGAGCGCTACGACGACGACGGTCTGCGGCGCAACCTCGAGCGACGCCTGGCCGCCGGGGCGGACTGCGTCGTCGTCGACGGGACCCCGGGGGCGGGCGATCCAGCGGCGCTGCTGCAGGGCGTCGTCGACGACCTCGACGGGGTCCGGATCCTCATCACCCGCGGCGCCGCGTCGGGCACGATGGCCGGACTCGTCGTCGAGCACGACCTGCGGGCCGAGGCGATCGTCGACGACGTCGCGCCCGACACCGACGCCGAGACCCGCCGGATCGACGCCCTGCACCGCCGCTACTACGCGACGCCGGCGACCGCCGGGGTCATCAGCGGCTGGCGGAGCCTCAAGCTCCTCATCGCCGCGGTCGGCGCGGCCGGCGCGGACGGCAACCGCCGCGACGTCGTCGCCGCGCGGCTCGTCGAGCAACCGGTCCCGGGCCCGCCGACGGTCGGCGCGCAGGACGCGGACGGCGCGGTCACCCCGGCCCCGGTCGGGCTGGCGCGCGCCCGCGAGTACGGGTGGCGGGTCGTGCGCAACCTCGCGCCCTGAGCGGCGCCTCGCGTCGCGGCCCGTACGCCGTCACGGTGCGGTGCGTTGTGAAACCGGTGCCCCGCGTCCGCAACCCGGCACGCCCCTCAGCGTCCGGGCGGTCTGGGGCCGGCCGGTCAGTCCCGGGACCTGAGGAGGTCCGCGAGCGCGCCGTCGAGCGTCGGGTGGGCGAACGTCACGCCGAGCTCGTCCGCCCGGCCGCACGTCATCCGGCTGCTGTCGAGGACGAGCATCGCGCGCTCGCCGAGGGCTAGGCGCAGCAGCGGGGCCGGGACGGGCGGCGCCGGGAACGGCCGGCGCACCGCCCGCTTGAGCGCCCGGGTCAACCCGGCGTTCGTCGCCGGCTCGGGGGCGGCCGCGTTGATCGGCCCGTCGAAGGTGGGATGGTCGAGCGCGGCGAGGATGATCGACACCTCGTCGTCGAGGTGGATCCACGGCACGTGCTGACGCCCGTCGCCGAGTCGGCCGAGCACCCCCAGCCGGGCGGGCGTCACCATCGCGGCGAGGGCCCCGCCGCCGGCGGCGAGGACCATGCCGGTCCTGATGCAGGTCACGCGCACGTCGTGCTCGGCGGCCCGGTGCGCCGCGGCCTCCCAGTCGACGCACAGCGTCGCCAGGAAGTCGTCGCCCGGGGGGTGGTCCTCGGTGACGGTCACGTCGCCGGTGTCGCCGTACCGTCCGGATGCCGATCCGCTGACCAGGACGCGGGGACGGTCGTCGGCCGGGAGCGTGCCGAGCGCGTCGACGAGCGCCGCGGTGGTGTCGATCCGCGACCGGCGGATCTCGTCGCGCGCGTCGTCGGTCCAGCGTTGGAACACGGGCGCGCCCGCGAGGTTGACGATCGCGTCGCGGCCGGCGAGCGCCCGGGCGAGCACGTCGACGTCGTCGTCGGCGGCGCTCCAGCCGACCGCGGTGACGCCCCCCAGGCGGCGGCGCGCCGCGTCCGCGTCGCGACTGACGACGGTGACCCGGTCCCCCCGGGCCCGCAGGCGCTCGACGAGCCTCGATCCGACGAGGCCGGTCGCGCCGGTGACGGTGACGTGCACGGGATTCCTCCGTTCCTGGGGACGGGGCCCCGGACGGGCCGGGGCGACGGGACCCGCGCTCCCACCGCGCGGGTCACGCTCAGCCTACCCGGGGGCTGTGCACCGGATGCGCGGGCCGGGCGGCTGGAACGCCCGAGGCCCGGGATCGTCGGGGCCACCGCGCGGGTGCGGGCTCGACGGCGGCCGCGTGGTGCGACAGGATCCGGCCGTGCGCGACGCGCGGCCGACCGACCACCGACGTCGTACCTGGCACGACCTGGGCGCCCACGTCACCGTCGACGGGCGGCGGATCTTCGTCGTCGAGAGCGGACCGGCCACCCCGGAGGCGACGGTGATCGTCCACGGGTTCCCCGGGTCGTCGCACGACTTCGCCGGGGTGTTGGCCCGGCTGCCCCCCGAACGCCGCGTCGTGCTCGTCGACCTGCTGGGGTTTGGGCACTCCGACAAGCCACTCGACGTGACGATGTCGCTCTTCGCCCAGGCCGATGTCGTCGAGCGCGTCATGCGGCACCTCGGCGTCGAGCGGGCGCAGCTCGTCGCGCACGACATGGGGGACACGGTCGTCGCGGAGCTCCTCGCCCGGCGACGCGACGGTCGGCTCGGGGTGGACGTGGACGGGGCGATCCTCACCAACGGCTCGATCTTCATCGACCTGGCGTGCTTGACCCGGGGCCAGCGCCTGGGGTTGCGGATGCCGGACCGGACGCTGCCGACGTCGCTCCCGGCCTGGTTCCTGCGCCGTAGCGTGCGGGAGAGCTTCGCGCCCGGAGCTCCGCCACCGGACGGGGCGATCGACGACCTCGTCACCGCGATCCGTCACGGTGGCGGGGGTCGGATCCTGCTGCGCCAGATCCGGTACATCGAGGAGCGCCGCGTCCACCAGGAGCGGTGGACGGCCGGCCTCGTCGACTTCGACGGTCCGCTGACCCTGCTGTGGGGCGAGCAGGACCCGATCGCGGTCCCCGCGATGGCCGAGCGGCTGGCGCGGCTGCGGCCGGGCACCGACGTGGTGACCTGGCCCGACGTCGGCCACTGGCCGTCGCTGGAGGTGCCCGAGCGGGTCGCGGACGCGATCGTGGCGCGGACGGCGTGGTCGTCGTAGCGCAAGCGCCGGGCCGGTGGCGACCGTGGGGCCGGGCAGCGAACCGGGGCGGAGTCGGGCGGAGGAGCGCCGGCCGGCCGTGCGGTACCGGCGGCGGTCGGCGGAGCGGGTCGTCTGACCGTCGTGGGGCGGTGGTGAGGCGACCCGCTGTGGTCCATCCGGAGAGCGGGTCGTCTGACCGTCGTGGGGCGGTGGTGAGGCGACCCGCTGTTGTCGGTTCCTGCTGGCGGGTGGGCAGCGGTCGGTTGCCCGTTGTCGGGCGACGGTGAGGCGACCCGCTATCGGGGCGAAGCCCGGAGTGGGGCGGGGAGTCGTGCCGCCTCCGCCTGAGAGATGCGGTTCACCCTGGTCGGTGCTGGTGCGGGGGATGCGTACGAAGTACGGTTCCATGTTCGCGCGTGGGTGGACTGGGCGGGTTGGCGTCGTCGGGGTGGTGGTCGCGGCGGTGCTCGGGGTGCCGGGTTCGGCGGGGGCGTTCACGGCGCAACCATCAGGTGGTGAGGTCGTGGTCGTTACGGGTGATGCGGCGGACGACGTCGCGGTGTCGGTGGCTTTGGACGGGCGGGTGGTCGTAGAGGTCGTGGGCAGGCGTTGGAGGGTGCTTCGCCGTGCGGGTGGGACGAGGAGGCCGAGCATTTGCTGTGTCCGGCAGGGACCGCGTTGCGGGTCGAGCTCGGCGCGGGTGACGACACTCTTGACGTGTCGGCCGGCGTGACGGTCACGGCCTTGGGTGGGGCCGGTAACGACACGATCGACGGGGCTACGACGGCGTACGGTGGGGACGGGGACGACGCGATCTCGCTGACGGCGGGGCCGGGGGCTCGTGGTGCGTTCGGTGAGGGCGGGGATGATCGGATCGAGGTGTCGGGGACCGCGGGTGGCGGTGACGTCGTGCTCGACGGCGGGCCGGGGCGGGACGTGTTGGACGCGTCGGGGGCGAGCGGGTCGGGGGTCGTGCTGCGGGGTGGTGACGGTCCGGACGAGTTGTCCGGACCGGTCGGGCCGGCGGTGCTCGACGGCGGCGAGGGCGACGACGCGATCGACGATGGCGGTGGCGGAGCCGCGACAGTGCTGGGTGGTGCGGGGGCGGATGCGATCGTGGTGTCCGGTGCGGGGTCGTCGGTGGATGCCGGTCCGGGTGACGACGAGGTCGATGGGTCGGGTGCGGCGGGGCCGGTGCGGATCGACGCGGGGCCGGGAAGCAATGTCGTGCAGGTGTTCGCGGCCGGGTCGTCGGTGCGGGCGGGTGACGGTCCGGACGTCATCGACGCGGCGGGCGGCACTGGGGCGGTCACGATCGACGCCGGTAACGGTGACAACCGGGTGGACGTCGGTGGCGACGGGTCGGTGGTGCGCTCCGGTGGTGGGCGGGACGTGATCGATGCGTCCTCGGCGACGGGCCGGGTCAGCATCGACGCGGGCGCGGGCAACGACACCATCGACCTCGGCGGGGTCGGCTCGTCGGTGGCGGGCGGTGACGGGGACGACGCCATCGACGCGTCGGGGGTCGTCGGGGCGGCGCGGATCGATGGTGGCGCTGGGGCCGACAGGATCGTGGTGGGCGGGTCCGGGACGGTGGCCTTGGGCGGGGCGGGCAACGACCAGCTGGATGCCACGGACGCCGGCGGGCCGGTGGTCCTCGACGGCGGTGCCGGCTCCGACCTGCTCATCGGTGGCGATCACGCGGACCTGTTGGCCGGCGGTGACGGCGATGACCGTCTCGAGGGCGGTCTGGGGGCCAATCATCTGGACGGTGGGGCCGGTGGCGACGTGTTGCTGGCCGGGCCGGACGGCTCGCCGGGCGAGGTGCTCTCCGGGGGCGGGGGCTACGACACGGTGAGCTACGAGAACGCCTCCGACGGGGTGCGGGTGACGGTCGGGGCGGGCGCGGACGATGGCGTGCCGGGAGAGGGCGACGACGTGCGGGGGGACGTGGAGCAGGTGGTCGGCACCGACGGCGACGACGTGCTGCAGGCGGGGCCTGGGGGGACGACGCTGGTGGGGTCCGAGGGCGACGATCATCTGCTGGGCGGTCCTGGGCCCGACGTGCTGCTGGCCGGCCCGGGCGACGATCGCCTCGACGGTGGGCCGGGCGTCGTGCGTGACGAGTTCGAGGGTGGGCCCGGTGAGGACGAGATCACCTACGGGTCGCGCAAGGGGCCGTTGCGAATCGACATGCGCTCGCGCGTGCCGCATGGGGGCGAGGCCGGAGAGGGGGACGTGTATCGCGATCCGATCGAGCGGATCGTCGGTGGGGCCGGGGCGGACCGGATCGACGGGCAGTCGGGGGTGGCGCACGTCGTGCTCGGTGGGGCGGGGGACGACGTGATCCGGGTGACGGAGAGCGCGCGGGATGCGGGTGATGCGTCGGCCGATGCGGTCCGGTGCCAGGGCGGAGGCGACAGGGTGGAGTCCGATGCGTTGGACGATGTGGCCGGTGATTGCGAGCGGGTGCTGGAGGATCGCTTCCTGACGCGGGCGCTTTCGGTGTTCGCGACCAAGCCGCGGGTGGTGGTGTCGCCCGATGGCCGTCGGGTGCGGGTGCGGCTGGGGTGCGATCGCAAGACGCTGGGGTACTGCTCGACGAAGGTCGTGCTGCGCCGGCCGGGCACGACGCGGGCGCTGGCGCGGGTGGAGCGGGTGCGGATCCTGCCGGGCCGCTGGCGCACCGTCGTGCTGCGGGCTCCGGGTCCGCGATCGGCGCGGACGCTGTGGCGGTCCAAGCGGGTGCTCGTCGTGGCGGTCGTGCGAGATCGGATCGGTCGTGGGTCGATCGCCAAGCGCCTGGCGACCCGGGCAAGGGCGCCGAAGCGCATGGCCTCGCGTACCGGGCGTAGCGTCGGGACCAAGGGCACCGGGCGATCGCCGTCGACGGGGCGCGGGAGCGACCGATGAGACGGCGCCGGTGGACGTTGGCGTTGCTGGTCGGGGCGCTGCTCGCCGGGCTATTGGGGTCTGGAACGGCCGGTGCGCGGACGTTTCAGGTGACCTACGACTGGTCGGATGTGCGCTACGGCTTTGCGGGGTGGCGGCCGGACAACACGCCGCCGGGTGGCGTGGCGGGTGGTCCGTGGTACCAGGCGACGATGGTGCCGGGCCAGGGGCTTGAGATCGTCCCGACCGGTGGCGGCGGCCAGCCGTACGTGCAGCAGACCCTACCGCCTTGGTGTCAGGTCGGCGGTGCCTGGATCGGGGGTCGGGAAGGGTGCAGAACAGCAGCGACGGGCTGACTCATGAACCGCCCGGGATTGGTCGAGGCACGTTCTACCTGGCTCGGAGCCGAACGTGACGGAGCCCCCGGGGCGACCCCGGAGGCTCCGATGCGGCGGTGCGGTTGCCCGACGTGGGTCAGGCGGTGATGCAGATCGCCTGGGCGTTGATCGTCTTCGCGGCGCCGGTCGTGTTCGTGACCCGCACGTACCAGGTGGTGGCGCTCGACGGGCTGCTGCGGTTCATGGTCACGCCGGTGGAGGAGCTCGTCGTGTAGCCACCGCCGAGCACGCGCTTGCCGGCGGGGCAGACCGCCGTCGCCTGGGCCGAGCCCGCCGCGGCGACGTTCACCACGGGACCGGTGACGAGCTGGTACCCGGACACGCCGTTGGTGCCGTTCGCGCCGGGGGCCCCGGGATCGCCCTTGTCGCCCTTCTCACCCTGCGGGCCCTGGGGGCCGGCGGGGCCCTGCTGGCCGCCCGGCAGCTCACCGGACTTGAAGTCCTTGGCCAGGAGCGAGCCGTCCTTGACCTTCGTCGAGGTGATCGCGTTGCCCGCGACCTTCGCGTTGGTGACGGCCTTGTTCTTCAGGTCGACGCTCTGGACGGAGCGGTTCTTGATCTGGGCCGAGCCGACGCTGTTCTTCGGTAGCGACACGGCGGCGTAGCTCGTGCCGCCCAGCGCGACGAACATCGCCACGCCGGCCATGACGTGGGCCGAGCCGATGCGGCGACGGCGGGGGGCGACGGTCGGGTCCTGCTCGGTGGTGTCCTGCTTGGTGAACATCGGGATCTCTCCGGGACTGGTGCGGTGGGCGGGTGCCCGTTCGCTTGGTGGAGAGAGATTCCCGTCGATCGACGCCCGGGTCCGCGGCGTCGATCACCGCCGCGGTGCGTCATACGTCACACCCGGCCCGGATGGTCCCGGGCGTTGCCGCACCTTCGCCGGTGGTGCCCGAGGGCACCACCGGCCCGACGCTCAGAGCGTCGGGACCTCGGCCTCGACGGCCTCCTCGGCCACCGCGCGGGCGACGGCGGGGGAGACGTCGCGGTCGAAGACCGACGGGATGATGTGGTCCTCGCGCAGCTCGTCGTCGGGCACGAGGTCGGCGATCGCGCGCGCGGCGGCGGTCTTCATGCCCTCGGTGATCTGGGCGGAGCGGGCGTCGAGGGCGCCGCGGAAGATCCCCGGGAAGGCGAGGACGTTGTTGATCTGGTTGGGGTAGTCCGAGCGGCCGGTGGCGATGATCCTCGCGTACGGCGCGGCCTCCTCGGGGGAGACCTCCGGGTCGGGGTTGGCCATCGCGAAGACCATCGCGTCCTTGGCCATCGTGGCGAGCTTCTCGGCCGGGAAGATCCGGGCGCCGGAGAGGCCGATGAAGAGGTCGCGGCCGGCGAGGTGGTCGCCCGGGTGGCCGGTGAGCTGCTCCGGGTTGGACATCTCGGCGTACCAGCGCTTGACGCTGTTCATCGTGCCGTCGACGTAGTCGGCGCGGGTCGTCGACACCAGGCCCTTGGAGTCGGCGCCGATGACGTCGCGGACACCGGCGGCGAGCAGGATCTTCGTCACCGCGATCCCGGCGGCGCCGAGGCCGGTCACGAGGACCTTGACGTCCTCCAGGCGACGACCGGTGATCTTGCACGCGTTGATCAACGCGGCGAGGGTGACGATCGCGGTGCCGTGCTGGTCGTCGTGGAAGACGGGGATGTCGAGCTCGGCCTTCAGCCGGTCCTCGATCTCGAAGCAGCGCGGGGCGGAGATGTCCTCGAGGTTGATCCCGCCGAACGTCGGGGCCAGCGCCTTGCAGATCGAGACGATCTCGTCCGGGTCCTTCGTGTTCAGCGCGATCGGGATCGCGTCGACGTCGGCGAACTCCTTGAAGAGCACCGCCTTGCCCTCCATCACCGGCATCGCGGCCTCGGGGCCGATGTCGCCCAGGCCGAGCACGGCGGTGCCGTCGGTGACGACCGCGACGGTGTTCTTGCGGATCGTCAGCTCGTGTGACAGCGACGGGTTCTCGTGGATCGCCTCGCACACCCGGGCGACGCCGGGGGTGTACGCCATCGCCAGGTCGTCGCGGGTCTTCAGCGGGTGCTTGGCGGTGACCTCGAGCTTGCCGCCCTCGTGGACCTGGAAGGTGCGGTCGGTGACGCCGACGACGCGGGCGCAGCCCAGGCGGCCGATCGCGTCCTCGATCGCGCCCCAGGTCTCGCGGCCCACGGCGGAGATCGTGATGTCCCGCAGGAGCTTGTCGCCGGCTACCGAGACGAGCGCGACGTCCCCGATGACCCCGCCGGACCGGCCGATGGCGGACGCGACGTCGCCGAGGGCTCCTGGCTCGTGGTCGATCTCGACGCGAAGGATGATCGAGTACTGCGCGGACGGGGTGGCACTCACGTCGCGCAACGCTACACCCGACACGGGTGGTCTCTGCCGTGCGGCCTGTATACCAGCCGATCGGGGGTCGGAGACCCGGGCTCCGCCGGACGCCGGTCGTCGGGACGGGGTGGCGCGGGCGCCGCGCGGCCCGGCGAACGGCGGCGCGGCGTGCGGGTACCGTCGCGGGGTGCGGGCCGCGGCCCGCACCCGATCCACCCGTCGCCCGGAGCCCCATGCCGCACCTGCCCGCCCTCGTCGACGTCGCCACCCTGCACGAGCGCCTCGGCGACCCGAGCGTGCGCGTCGTCGACGCCACCGTCCGCTTCGTCGTCCCACCCGACGGCGGGCGGCGGCGCGTCGAGAGCGGCCGAGGGTCGTACGACGCCGCCCACGTGCCGGGCGCGGTGTTCGGCGACCTGGTCGGGGCGCTGTCCGACCCGTACGCGCCGTTCGGGTTCACCGTGCCGGACCCCGACGCGTTCGCGGCCGAGGCGGGCCGGCTCGGGATCGGGTCCGACACCCACGTCGTCGTCTACACCGAGGCCGGTCCGATGTGGGCGACCCGCCTGTGGTGGATGCTGCGCTACTTCGGTCACGACGCGGTGAGCGTCCTCGACGGCGGCCTCACGGCGTGGCGGGCCGCCGGGCTCCCGACCGAGGCCGGACCGGTGACCGTGGCCCCTGCGACGTTCGTCGCGCGTCCGCGCCCGGAGCGGCTCGCGTCGCGGGCGGAGGTCGAGCGGATGAGCGCCGAGGGCGGGACCTGCCTGGTCAACGCGCTGTCGACCGCGGTGTTCCGGGGCGACGGCCCGAGCAACTACAGCCGGCCGGGCCGGATCCCCGGCAGCGTCAGCGCCCCGTGGGAGGGCCTCGTCGATCGCGACACCTGGCGGTTCCGTCCGCTTCCCGAGCTCCGCGCGCACCTCGACGCGGCGGGGGCGCTCGGGGACGAGCCGGTCGTCGCGTACTGCGGCGGCGGGATCTCGGCCACGGTCGACCTCTTCGCCCTGTCGCTGCTGGGCCGCGACGACGCGCGGCTGTACGACGGGTCGCTCACGGAGTGGAGCGCCGACCCGGAGCTGCCGCTCGAGACCGGCTGAGTAGGGTGGTCGCGTGGCCGACCGTCCGTGCGACCTGCTCCTCATCGACGGCAACTCGCTGGCCTACCGGGCCTTCTTCGCGTTGCCCGAGTCGATCGCCACGTCGGCCGGCGAGCCGACGAACGCGCTGTTCGGGTTCAGCTCGATGATGGTCAAGCTCCTGGAGACCTACGGGCGGATCCCGACCGCCGTCGCGTGGGACGCGGGACTGTCCGGTCGCGACGAGGTCTACACGGAGTACAAGGCGCAGCGGGCCCGCAAGCCGGACCTGCTGCGCGCGCAGTGGCCGCACCTCGCCCCGATCGTCGAGGCGTTCGGGTGGCTCAACGTGTCGCTCGAGGGGTACGAGGCCGACGACGTCCTCGGCACGATGGCCCGCCACGGACGCGAGCGGGGCCTGCGGACGTGGATCGTCACCGGAGACCGCGACATGTTCCAGCTCATCGACCCCGACAGCACGGTGCGGATCGTCGCGACCGGCCGCGGGATCACCGACACCAAGGCGTACGCGCACGCCGACGTCGTCGAGCGGTACGGCCTGCCGCCCGAGCTCATCCCCGACTTCTACGGCCTGAAGGGCGACACGTCCGACAACATCCCGGGCGTCCCCGGGATCGGCGACAAGACCGCCGCCCAGCTGCTGCAGCGGTTCGGCGACCTCGACACCGTCCTGGCGTCGATCGACGAGATCTCCGGCGCCAAGCGCAAGGAGAACCTGACGAACCACGCCGACGACGCCCGCACGTCGCGCGAGCTCGCGCGGATCCAGACCGACCTGGCGCTGCCGGTCGACGTCGACGAGATCCTCGACGCAGGCGCGCGCGGCCCGGACTACCAGGCGCTGCGCGACGCGTTCATGCGGTTCGAGCTGCGCGACCCGTGGCGCCGGCTGGAGCCGCTGCTCGTCGACGGCGACGAGGACGGCACGGGAGGCCCCCCGACGGCCGGGGTCGACGCGGTGACCCCACCGGTCGTGGAGCTGACGCCCGCCGGGCTGACCGAGCGCCTGGCCCCGCACGACGCCCGGGCTCCGGCGACCGGGCAGCCCGTCGCGGTGGCGCTCGTGGTGCCGGAGGAGGCGGCCGCCGAGGCCGGGCAGCTCTTCGATCCCGACGCGGCCGAGGACGACGGCGGGGAGGACGTTCCGGCGCTGCGGTTCGCGGTGGCGCGGCTCGACGACGGCGGCCGGCCGGTCGAGCTGCTCGTCGGCGGCGTCGACGACGCCGACGCGCTCGCGCGGGCGCTCGGCCCCCGTCCGATCGTCTGCCACGACGCCAAGGCGCAGGGGCTCATCGGCGGGTTCGCGGCGTCGCGGTTCGCCGCCCGCGACGTGGAGGCCACGGACGGCGGCGCCGCGGCGGAGGACGGCGGGGCCGCCGTGCCCGCCCCGACCGGCGACGCCGACCCGGCCCCGGCGGCGGACGCCGACCGGCCCCGGCTGGCGTTCGACACGCTCATCGCCGCGTACCTGCTGGAGCCCCAGCGGCGCGGGTACCCGCTCGACGAGCTCGCCGACGAGGCGGGCCTGGCGGTCGGGGTAGAGGACCCCGCCGGGATCGCGGCCACCCGCACCGCGCTGCTCGCGATCCGCCAACGGGAGCTGCTCGACGCCGCCGGCCTCGACCGCCTGCTCGCCGAGGTGGAGCTGCCGCTCGTCGGGCTGCTGCGCGACATGGAGCGCGAGGGGATCCGGCTGTCGGTCGACCGGATCGACGCGGTCGCGACCGAGGTCCGGGACGAGATCGCCGCGCTCGAGACGGCGATCCACGAGGACGCCGGGCGGCCGTTCACCATCGGGTCGCCGAAGCAGCTGGGGGAGGTGCTGTTCGAGGAGCTCGGCCTGACGAAGAAGCGTCGTGGCAAGACCGGGTTCTCGACCGACGCCCGGGTGCTGCAGCAGATCCGCGACGAGCACGCGATCGTCCCCCGGATCGAGCGCTGGCGTGAGCTCTCGACGCTGACGAAGACGTACCTCAACGTCCTGCCGCAGCTGGCGCGGGCCGACGCCGACAGCCGGATCCACACGACGTTCGAGCAGACGGTCGCGCAGACCGGGCGGTTGTCGTCGACCGACCCGAACCTGCAGAACGTGCCGGTCCGCACGCCGCTGGGCCGCCGGATCCGCGAGTGCTTCGAGGCCGCCGACGGCCTGGTGCTGCTGTCGTGCGACTACTCGCAGGTCGAGCTGCGGATCCTCGCCCACTATGCGGAGGAGGAGACGCTGCGGGACGCGTTCCGCGAGGAGCGCGACGTCCACACCGCCACCGCCGCCGAGGTGTTCGGGGTGGAGCCCGGCGACATGGACCCCGGGCTGCGGTCGAAGGCGAAGATGGTGAACTACGGCATCGCCTACGGCCTGACCGACTTCGGCCTGGCGGACCGCCTGGACATCCCGCGGGGCGAGGCGCACGACATCATCGAGGCGTACTTCGCCCGGTTCACCGGGGTCAAGGCGTTCATCGACACGACGATCGAGCAGGCGAAGGAGGCCGGCGAGGTCCGGACGATGTTCGGCCGCCGCCGGCTCATCCCCGAGCTCAAGGCCCGCAACCCGCAGACGCGGGGCCTCGGCGAGCGCTACGCGGTCAACACGGTGATCCAGGGCACCGCGGCCGACATCATGAAGCTCGCGATCATCGGCGCCCGCAAGGCGCTCGACGCCGCGGGCGTCCGCACCCGGATCCTGCTCACGATCCACGACGAGCTGCTGCTGGAGGGCCCGGAGGAGGAGATGGACGAGGTCCGGGCGATCGTCGAGCGCGAGATGGTCGCCCCCTGGCCGCACGACCCGCCGCTGAAGGTCGAGGGCGGCGTGGGGCGCAACTGGATCGAGGCGAAGTAGGCGAGCTCCCGCCGGCGTACGGGGAACGCCGACGCCGATGGTCACGGTCATCGCTCCGACGAGCGTGACGCTCACGACCCGGGCGGGTTGGCTTGATCGGCCGTCGCGCGGAGCCGTCGGATCGTGCGGAGGATCTCGTCGCGGTGCTTCGCGCCCTTCAGCCACGCCGGCAGCTTGCGCGCCAGGGCCGAGGCCGATGCCGTGGGGGCGCTGGGGCTCCTCGAAGGTCGTTCGCGGAGTCGGGCTCCGACGTATCGCTCGAGCCAGTCGAGGTGCTCCAGGTTCAACGCCCACAGCAGATGACCGCCGCAGCATTCGGCCTGGAACCACAGCTCTGCGCCGAAGTGAAGGTCCTGCCCGGCCATCCCGCCCTTCGGCTGTCCCGCTCGACCGGTCTCCGCGTCGATCCACGACCCGGTGTGTGGGCTGCGGACATGCACTTGCGCGCGCCCGTCGTTCCCGACGCTGTGGAGCCGACCGTCCCAGGCACGGGCGAGACCGCACGACGAGCAGGTCAGGTGGATCGTCGCTGGACCCTGGGCGACGAACGCATGTCGCGCACACCGGCGTCTTCGGCGGGCTCTTCCTCCGTCGGCTCCCGGGTCGGGAACGGCGGGGGCAGGGCTGGTCGGGCTGGGAACGCAACGAGCGTGCGATCCGCCCGACGGCCCGTGGGGCGTGGCGACGATCACCGCGACACCGGTTGGCGTCACGACCGTCGTGTCGCTACGGTGACGCCGTGGGACGCGGCCCGACCTCGGAACGCCGGTCCGTGACGCTCGGCACGGCCGTCGTCGGCGCGGTCGGGATCGTCGCGCTCCTCCTCGCGACGGTCGCCGTCGGCATCGCCTGGTCGGCCATGTCGGCCATCAACGGGGGCTCGGGGGACGATGCCGGTGTGCTCGTCGCCGCGAGCCTCGGCGCCGTGCTGCTCGTCGTACTCGGAGGGATGCTCCTCGCCGTCGGGTGGCGCGATCTCTGCGGGGTACTACAGGGCCGGGCGACGACGGACCCGACTCGATCGCGGATCCGGCTGATCACCGGGATCGCCATCGCGGTCGTGCTCTGGGGCACCGGGTCAGTCGTCGCCCTGATCGGGGGCTGACCGTCTCGGCAACCATGGTGCCGGGGTGTCAGCAGACGGTCGGACAAGAGGCCGGGTGATCTGCTCGGGGCACCCGACATCCGGGTCGCCGGGCGAGGCGGCGCGACGCCGACGGGCGCCGGCCGTGCTTGACTCGACCGGTGGCCGGCGTCGCGATCCGCCTTCCCGATCCGGATGCCGCGCGCGCGCCGGCGGGCGGTCACGCGACGGTCGTGCGGCCCGCCCCGGGGATCGCGGTCGAGGTTCGCGTGGCCCCGCCGACCGGGCCCGACCCCGCCGACTTCGGGCTCCTCGACGACCGTGAGCGGGCCCGTGTCGCCCGCCGCGCACAGCCGGTGGACCGCGCCCGGTTGGCCACCGGTCGGCGGCTGCTGCGGCACGCGGTGGCAGAGCGCGCCGGTGTCGGTCCCGCGTCGGTCGTCGTGCGGCCCGTCCCCGCCCCGGGCGCGGACGGACCGGGCGGCCGGCCGACCGTGCCCGGCGGTCCCGTGGGCCTGTCGGTGGCGCACGGCGGCGGGCTCGTCCTCGTCGCGCTCTGCGACGACCGGCCGGTGGGGATCGACGTCGAGCCGGTCACCGCGGCCGCGCTGCTCGCCGACGGCACGACCGAGGTGCTCCTCGGCGACGCGGAGCGGCGGGCGCTGCCGGCATCGCCCGGGCCCGACCGCGACGACGCGCTGCTCGCCGCCTGGACGCGCAAGGAGGCGGTCCTCAAGGCGCTCGGGGTCGGCCTGACGGTCGATCCCCGGCGGATCGTCCTCGACCCGTCCGGCGCCGCGCGGGTGGTGGCGACGGCGGGCGGCCTGCCCGATCCCGACCGATTGCTTCTCGTCGACCTCGACCTCGACCTCGACGTCGGCCCGGCGCACCGGGCGGCGCTCGCCGTCGTGCTCGGGGACGCGGCGACGGCGGGCGGCCGGGCCGTCCGTCCGGCCGGTGCGAGCCGCCATGGGTGACGACGTCCCCGGCGCTCCGCGAATTCGGCGCCGATCCGGCACGGACGCCGCTTGTTCCGCGTGTCGTGGGGGAGGATGATCAGGCCATGACCGGACGACGACACGACGGGACCGAGCGCCGGATCGCCGACGTCCTCGAGGAGATCCGCATCCTGCGCGCCGACGGCAACCAGCGGCACGAGGAGATCGCGGCCGAGATGCGCGAGATGCGCCGCGCGAGCGACGAGCAGCTCGCGGAGCTGCGGTCGATGCGCCACGCGAGTGATGGGCAGCTCGAGGAGTTGCGGTCGTTGCGTGGGGCGAGCGACGAGCACACCGATGAGCTCCGCGGGCTGCGCTGGACGAGCGACATGCAGACCGAGGAGCTGCGATCCCTGCGCGGCGCGAGCGACGCGCAGCTCGTCGAGCTGCGCCGCGTCGGCGAGGCCGTCCAAGTCCACAGCGACGCCCTGCGGCTCGTGCTGGAGCGGCTCGACGACGTCGCCTGACCCGCGCGTCGGCCGGACCCGGCCGGCTCGCGGCCGGGCCAGGCACGGTCCCGTCCTCAGCCGTCGCCCGTCCGCCCCGCGACCCACCGCGCCAGCAGCGGCGCGGCGAGCAGCATGAGGAACAGGCGCAACGTCTGCACCGCCAGGACGAACGGCGCGTCGACGCCCGGCGCGGTGCCCGCGACCGCCAGCACCGCGTACAGGCCGCCCGGGGTGGTGGCGAGGTACGCGTCGAGCGTGGCCACGTCCGCCCACGCCACGAGGAGCATCCCGAGCGCGGCGCTCGCGAGGATCAGGCCCACGATCCCCACCAGGGTGGCGGGCAGGATCCGCACCGCGCGCCGCACGCTGGACGGGGTGAACCGCAGGCCCACCATCAGGCCGATCCCGACGAACGCCGCCTCCAGCACGACGTCGGGCGTCGCGACCACCGGCAGGTCGACGAGCCCGGCCGCGGCGGCGACGAGCAGCGGCCCGAGCATCGACCCGGCCGGCAACCGGGTGACCCGCGCGACGACCGCCCCGGCCACGACGCACGCGCCGAGCGTCAGCAGCCCCGCCGCCCACGACCCGGAGGGGGCCGCGGCGGTCGCCCGGAGCGCGCCGCCGTCCCCGACGACGACGGCCGCGACGACCGGCACCGTCACGACGATGACGAGCACCCGCAGGTACTGCATCACCGACACGAGGCGTTCGTCGGCGCCCAGGTCGCGGCTCATCGCCACGATCCCGGAAGCGCCGCCGGCGATCATCCCGAACGCCGCGGTCGGCCGGTCCAGCCCCGTCAGGCGTGCCATGAGCACCCCGGCCGCCACGGTCACCGCCAGCGACGCCGCGCTGACGACGAGCACCGGGAGCGCGGTCGATCCCAGCTCGCGCAGGGTGTCGGCGTCGACGAGCAGCCCGAACGACACGCCGAGCACCGCCTGCGAGCCACGCACGGCGGGGGAGGGCAGGTCGAGCGCCCAGGGCGTGCGCAGCGCGAAGAGCAGCCCGACGCCCAGGCCGGCGAGCATCGCGGGGGACGGGACGCCGAGTGCGTCCGCGGCGAGCGCCGCGGCGACGGTGAGCGCGAGCAGCGCCGTCCAGCGCACGGCGACGGTCGCCGCGTCGGCGGACCGGGGGCGGCGACGAGGGGACGGCGCGTCGTCCGGTGCGGGGCGCCCGGTCGGCGTCGTCGCGCCGCCCACGGCCTACAGGCCCGGGGGATGGCGCGCGACGAACCCGGCGCTCGAGCGCATCTCGCTCGTCCAGCGGGTCCCGCCGCCGCGCAGCGCCGACGTGTCGTAGCGGCGGCCGTCGACGACCATGTAGGCGTGGCTCGCGTTGGCGTAGACCGTGATCCGTCGGCCCGGCCCGGCCTCGCCCCAGCTCATGAACCCGGTCGAGTCGAGCGGGCTCGACAGCAGCCCGGCCGCGGCGAGCGCGTAGCTCAACGATCCGGAGCAGTCGTAGCCGCTGTCGCGTCCACCGCCGTGCCCGCCGCCCCAGACGTACGGGGTGGTGGCGATCTCGTTGGCGGCCGCCACGACGCGGGACACCGCGCCGTCGCCGCCACCGGACGACGACGATCCGGACGGCGCGTCGCCGGAGGAGGAGGCGGACACGCGCGGGGCCTGGCTCGTGGCCGACGCACGGCGCTGCTCGGCCCGGGCCGCGCGGGCCTGCTCGGCCTCCAGGGCCGAGATCCGGTTGCGGACGGTGCGCAGGCGCGCCTGGGTCCCGTTGCGCCGGCGCAACTGGTCGGCGTGACGGCGCAGCAGCGCGTTGCGGACGACGTCGGCCTGCTGCCGGTCGGCCTCGGCCTCCTCGGCGAGCCGGCCGTAGGTGCGGCGCAGGCCCTGCAGGCGGTCGGCCTGGCGGGCGACGTCGCGCCGGGTGTCGCGGGTGTCGTCGAGGATCCGGCCGTTGTGCTCGGCGATCCGCCGGTAGAACTCGATCCGCTCCAGCATGTCGCTGAAGCCGTCGCTGTTGAGCACGATCGACACGATGTCGGGGCGACCGTTCTGGTAGGTGGCCCGCAGGTTGTCGCCGAGGACCCGCTCGGCGCGGTCGGCCTTGCGCTCGAGCTTCGTCAGGCGGATCCGGGAGCGCACCAGGCGGTCCTGGGTGCGGGTGAGCTGCGCCTGGCGTCGGTCGACGCGGGCCTGCAGCGTCGACACCCGCCGCTGCGCGTCGGCGAGCCCGTCGGCGGTGCTCGCGATCCGGCGGGACTCCGCCTCGACCTGCGCGCGCAGGGTCTGGGCCTGCGATCGCAGATCGGTCTGCGACACGGCGACGTTCGGCCAGGCGATCGCCGCCGTGACGCACAGGGCGCCGACCCCCAGGGCGGGCAGGATCGGGCGTCGGCGGGAAAGCGGCGTCGGAAGGCTCATGGGTCGTGTCGCACGGCACCGGGCGGCATTCGGTGACGGGCGTGCGCCGTCGGGCCCGGGACCGGTCCATGGCGGACCGACCGGATCACGGCGGCCCGGCGACGCTAGCAACGGGCTCGTCGACGGCCAACCCGCACGGCGTCGTGCACGGGATCTTGCGTCCCGACTCGACGCCGCGGACGCCGGCGCGGGTCAGACGCTCGTCGCAGGCATCAACCGCAGGTACCGTCCCCAGGCCCGCTCGGCGAGCCCGTCCCGGCTGAGGCCCGACAGGACCCGCCGGGCCAGGCGCTCGCGCGGGACGATGACGCCGACCGAGCGCTGCAGCCGCAGCAGCCAGGTGTAGGCCGGCTCGTGGCGGGCGCTCACCGCGGCGTAGCGGCGCAGCGCCTGCTCGCGGGTCTGTCGGCCCTCGACGACCATCCGCAGCTCGCGGCCGAGCGCCAGGCCGAAGAAGAGCGCCGGACGGATGCCCTCCGCCGAGAGCGGCAGGCAGTGCCCGGCGCTGTCGCCGACGAAGAACACGCCGTCGCCGGTGGCGGGGCGCAGACGGTGGGGGATCCAGTTGCCCTGGTAGCCGTGGGGCTCGCGGCCGACGTCGGCGGCCAGCTGCAGCGTCGGGTCCTTCACGTGGTGGTGGGGGTCGAACGACCCGACGCCCACCCGCACCTCGTCCCCGGCGGGGAACGACCAGCCGTACCCCGACGGCGCGTACCGCCGGTCGAGGAACAGCTCGAACGCGTCGCCGGTCCCGGACGGGTGCACCTCCAGGCCGCGCGACAGGAACGCGTCGGGGGGCTGGATCTCGGCCTCGTCGGACGGGGCGAGCACGCGCCGCCAGCCGAGCGCGTCGACGACGAGCGGCGCGCGGATCGGGCCGCGGTCGGTGAGCACCGTGATGCGGTCGCGATCGGCCGGATCGTCGGCGGGGCGGTGCGCGTCGGCGGGGTCGATCGCCTGCCGCCCGTCGACCTTGGCGGTCTCGAACCGGAAGTCGCCCTGCGCGGCGAGGAGCTCGCAGAGCAGGCGGTAGTCGAACGTCGCGAACGGCTGGGGGAGTCGCCACGAGAACCGTCCGCGGGGGGTGCGCGCCTCCACCGTCGGGAACGTCTGGCGGACCGCGTCGGCGATCCCCATCGCGTCCAGCCACGGCAGCGGCGCGGCGCACGCCGACGTCTGGCGCTCCCCGATCTCGTAGCGGTCGACGACCACGACGTCGGGGCGGCGGCCGTCGGGCCCGGTCGCGGCGGCGAGCTCCCGCGCGACGGTGAGCCCGGCGAAGCTCGCCCCGCAGATCAGGACGTCGCAGTCGATGTCGAGCGGCGTGCGCTCCGCGCCCCGCTTCGTGGCCCGTACCGGCATCGGCGGCGATGGTAGCCCGGCCGGGCCGAAGGCGTGCGGGGACGCCCGACGGGATCGCAACGCCGCGGACCCCCCGCGCGTGCGACGATGTACGACCCTACGAACGTGGCGGAAGGACCCCCAAGGCGAACGGCGCCGGCCGGGGAGGCCACGAACAGCACTGGTTCCCATGTCCACACTCGAGACCCCCGCGGCGACCGTGGTGGAAGGCTCCGACGGCCTCCTCCTGGAAATCGACGGGCAGATTGTCCCCAACTACGACGCGACGTTCCCCCCGTTCGACGAGGGCGACGTCATCACCGGACGGGTCGTCCGCATCGATCCGGACGAGGTCTGGGTCGACGTCGGCTTCAAGTCCGAGGGCGTGATCCCGCAGCAGGAGCTGTCGATCCGCCGCAACGTCGACCCGAACGACGAGGTCGAGATCGGCGAGGACCTCGAGGTCCTCGTCCTGATCAAGGAGGACGACGAGGGTCGCCTCAAGGTCAGCCGCAAGCAGGCCCGCTACGAGCGCGCGTGGAAGCGGATCGAGGCGGCCCAGGAGACCGGCGAGCCGGTCGAGGGCACGGTCATCGAGGTCGTCAAGGGCGGCCTGATCATCGACCTGGGCGTCCGCGGCTTCCTGCCGGCGTCGCTCGTCGACATCCGGCGCGTGCCGAACCTCGACGAGTACCTGCACACGATGATCGAGTGCAAGGTCATCGAGCTCAACCGTCAGCGCAACAACGTGGTGCTGTCGCGTCGCGCGGTGCTGGAGGAGGAGCGCAAGGAGCAGCGCCAGGCGATCCTGGACGTCCTGCAGCCCGGCGTCATCGTCGAGGGCCAGATCTCGAACATCGTCGACTTCGGCGCGTTCGTGGACCTCAACGGCATCGACGGCCTCATCCACATCAGCGAGCTGTCGTGGACGCACGTCAACCACCCGACCGAGGTCGTCGCCATCGGCGACACCGTCCAGGTCAAGGTGCTCGACATCGACCGCGACCGTCAGCGGATCTCCCTCGGCCTCAAGCAGACCCAGGAGGACCCGTGGCAGCGGGTCGTCGACACGTACAACGTCGGCGACGAGCTCGAGGGCACCGTCACGAAGGTCGTCACCTTCGGCGCGTTCGTCGAGATCATGGAGGGCGTCGAGGGCCTCGTCCACATCTCGGAGCTCGCCGCGCATCACGTGGAGAGCCCGCGTGAGGTCGTCGAGCCCGGCCAGGACGTGAAGGTCAAGATCCTCGAGATCGACGACGACCGCCGCCGGCTGTCGCTGTCGGTCAAGCGGGTCGAGGGCCAGGTCCTGCCGCGCCGCGAGATCTCGGCCGCCGACTCGGAGGACCAGCTCGCGCACACCTCGGGTGGTCGCGAGGAGGAGCCGGTCGAGGACGACGACGCGCCCGCCCCCGAGGCGAGCGTCGACGCCCCGGCCGACGCCGAGCCGACCGAGGTCGCCGACGCGGCCCCGGCCGACGCCGAGGACGCCCCGGCCGCCGAGGGCGAGGACGCTCCGGCCGACGCCTGAGCCACGACGGGACCGGCCCCCGGGCCGGTCCCGATCCACCCGCTCGCGGCCCCGCCGCGGACGACCTCCACGACCCGCCCACCCGGCGGGTCGTGGTCGTCCGGGGCCGGATCGGTTCGCCGGGCGCCGCGCTACCGTAGAGGTGCATGACCTCGCCCGATCCGACCCGGCTCGTGACCGCCGCCGTGCCCTTCGTCGGGCTCACCGGTGGGCTCGCCGCGGGCAAGTCGACGGCGCTCGGGATCCTCGCCGAGCTCGGGGTGCCGGTCCTGTCGACCGACGCGGTCGTGCACGAGCTCTACCTCGGCGAGGAGCTGCGCCGGATCGTCGTCGACCGCTGGGGGCGCGAGGTCGCCCCGGACGGCGTCGTCGACCGGCAGGCGATCGCCGGCGTCGTGTTCGGCGACCCGGACGAGCGGCGGTGGCTCGAGGAGCAGATCTGGCCCCGCGTCGGCGAGCGGGTGTGGGCGTTCCGTCAGGACGCGCAGCAGCGCGATCCGGCCCCGCCGGCGGCGGTGGTCGAGACCCCGCTGCTGTTCGAGGCCGGGATGGCCGACGCCTACGACGCCACGATCGCGGTCATCGCCCCCGAGGCGCTCCGGGCCGAGCGCGCCGCCGCGCGCGGGCACGCCGCGGTCGACGAGCGCAACTCCCGGCACCTGACCCAACAGGAGAAGGCGGAGCGGGCCACCTACGTCGTCGTCAACGACGGCTCGCTGCGCGATCTGCGCGGGCGCCTCGGGTCGATCCTCGACGACCTGCGGAACCCCGTCCGGTGAGCCCGTCGTCCCGTCGTCCCGCCCGTCCCGCCGACGGGTCGCGTCGGCCGTCGTCCGGTCGCGCCCCGTCCCGTCCGCGGGCGGCGACCGCGACGGCCGGTCGCGCGCCGGCGGGGCCCGCGCGCGGGGCCGGCCGGGGCGGGCCGCGGCGGACCGGCCGCGCCCCCTCCCGCCTCCGCCGGGCGGCACGGGGCGGCCGGGCGCGTCGGTCGCGGCTCCTGCTGTGGGTCGTCGTGACGCTCGGGGTGGTCTCGCTCACCGCCGCGGCGTGGCGGGCGATCGTCCCCGGGATCGAGCCGGCGGTGACCGAGATCCGCCTGCCGTTGCGGCACGAGGACATCATCCGGCAGCAGGCGCAGGACAAGCGGCTCGATCCGGCGCTCGTCGCCGCGGTGATCTACGCCGAGTCGCGGTTCCGCGACGACCAGGAGTCCCCGGCCGGCGCGATGGGCCTCATGCAGGTCACGCCGGACACCGCCCGCGACATCGCCCGGGCGTCCGGCGGCAGCGCGTTCGTCCTCGGCGACCTGCACACCCCGCAGGTGAACATCGCCTACGGCACCTACCGCCTGCGGCAGATGATGGACCGGTTCGGCGACGAGACCCCGGTCGCGCTCGCCGCGTACAACGCCGGACCCGAGAACGCCAAGGTCTGGCTCGCCCGCGACCGGGCGCGCGGTCGGGGGTTCACGGTGGCCGACATCCCGTTCCCGGAGACGCGCAACTACGTCGACAAGGTCCTCGACGCGCGCGAGGACTACCGACGGACCTACCCGACGGAGCTGGGGCTCGAGTGACCGACGACCAGCCGCCCACCTCCGTCGCCGCCCGCCGCGGCACCCCACCGGAGCGGCCCTCCGGCCCCGGGACGCCGGTGCGGCGCCCCGACCCGGTCGGCGCGGACCTGGAGCCCACCGCCGGCCGTCCGACGGTCGAGCGGATCCATCGGGTCGACCGGGCGCTCCGCGACCGGCTGCTGCAGATCTGGACCGACGTGAGCAACGCCGGGGGCTGGGTCGGGTTCGTGCCGCCGGTGACCACCGGCGACGTCGCCCCGGCGCTCGACGCGGCGCTCGTGCGCGTCCACCGCGGCGACGACTGGCTCGTCGTGGTGCGCTCCGGCCGCCGCGACGCCGCGGCGACGTCGGGGGTGGCGGGGTTCGCGTTCGTGGCCGAGAACGACCGACTGCTGTCGGAGCACTGGCGGTGGGTGCTGCGGGTGCAGGTCCACCCCGAGCACCAGGGCGAGGGCCTCGGCGTGGTGCTGCTCGACGGGATCGGCCGGATGGCCGACGAGTTCGGGCTCGAGATGCTCTACCTCACGGTCCGCGGCGGCGAGGGCCTGGAGGCGTTCTACGCCCGGGCCGGCTACCGCGAGGTGGCGCGGATGCCCCGCGCCATCCGGGTCGCTCCCGGGGACGACCGGGACCAGGTGGTGCTCATGCACGAGCTGCGTCGGCCCGACGACCCGGCGGTCGGGGCGGGCGCCGCGTAGGAGCGACGGTCGTCCGGCCCGCCGGGAGCGGGCCGCCGACGGTCGGCACGGTGGTCCGGCGACGCCGTGGAGCCGGAACCGATCCGGCCGGTGGACGCCGACCGTCCGGCCAACCCGGTCAGCCGCGCCGGCCGGTCACGAGTCGCGGCACGGGGAACAGGCGCCACCAGCGACGACTGCGGGCGACGTCCTCGAACCCCGCGTCGCGCAGCAGGTCGCGGACCTCGTCGCTCACGAACGGCTCGAGCAGCGCGACCCGCCCACCAGGCCGCAGCACGCGGTGGAGCTCGGCGACGGCCTCCTGCCGCGCCGCCCGGTCGGGCAGCAGCGCCAGCACGTCGCGCGACACCGCCACGTCGACCGACCCGTCCGACACCGGCAGCTCGCGGATCGACCCGGTCCGCAGCTGCACGCCCTTGACGCCCGCCGAGCGCAGCGTGGCCTTGGCGACGTCCTTGCCGGTCGGCTGCAGCTGCTTGACGACCCAGGCGTCGACGCCGATCACGCGTCCGCGCGGGAGCGCCACCGACAGGCCCGCCGCCAGCAGGCCGTTGCCGCACCCCAGGTCGAGGGCGGTCTCGTCGCCCTGCAGGTCCAGGCCGAGCAGCAGGCGGTCGGACGCCTGGATCTTCGTCGACCGCGACGTGCGGAACATGAGCGCGCTGAGGATCAGCGACCCGACGCAGACGAGGAGGAGCGCGACGACGACGAGGCCCTCGGACGACGCGATGTCGAGCGCGACCGCGGCGACGAGCGTCACGACGCCGGCGAGCATGCCGAACCCGGCGAGGCGCCGCGCCAGGCCGGGACGGTCCAGGCCGTAGGGGAAGTTCGGGTCGATCCGCGGCTCGGACATGCCCGGCCAGCGTACGACGCCGCCCGCCGCGGTGGGCGGCCGACGTCGCCCGCCGACCCGAACGCCTGTTCGCCGTGCCGTCGGCGGGGCACGGTACGCTCGACCGGATGCCGCCGTTCAAGCTCGCCCCCGGCTGGACGCCGATGGCCGACCAGCCCAAGGCGATCGACGAGATCGTCGCGTCGGTGGAGTCCGGCGCGCCGTACACCACCCTGCTCGGCGCCACCGGCACCGGCAAGACGATGACGATGGCCGCCACCATCGAGCGGCTGCAGCGGCCGGCGCTCGTCATGGCGCACAACAAGACGCTCGCCGCCCAGCTCTGCAACGAGTTCCGCACGTTCTTCCCGCAGAACGCCGTCGAGTACTTCGTCAGCTACTACGACTACTACCAGCCCGAGGCGTACGTCCCGTCCAAGGACCTCTACATCGAGAAGGACTCCGCGGTCAACGAGGAGATCGACCGGCTGCGCCACGCCGCGACCGCCGCGCTCTTCGCCCGTCGCGACGTCGTGATCGTCGCGTCGGTGTCGGCGATCTACGGCCTGGGATCGCCCGAGACGTACGACCGCAACCTCATCGTCGTCAAGCAGGGAGACGAGCTCGACCGCGACGAGCTGCTGGCCAAGCTCGTCCACATCCAGTACCAGCGCAACGACACGGTGCTGTCGCGCGGCACGTTCCGGGTGCGGGGCGAGACGATCGAGATCTTCCCCGCCAACGCCGAGACCGCGTTCCGGATCACGCTGTTCGGGGACGAGGTGGAGCGGCTGCAGCACGTCGACACGCTCACCGGCGAGCTGCTCGAGGACGACCTGGAGCACATCGCCGTCTGGCCGGCGTCGCACTACACGACGCCCGAGGGCCACATGGAGCGGGTGGTGTCGGAGATCGACCGCGAGCTCACCGCGCGGGTGAAGGAGCTCGACGAGCAGGGCAAGCTGCTGGAGAGCCACCGGCTGCAGCAGCGCACGCGGTACGACATGGAGATGCTGCGCGAGATGGGGTTCTGCAACGGGATCGAGAACTACTCGCAGATCACCGACGGCCGCAAGGACGGCGAGCGACCGTACTGCCTGCTCGACTACTTCCCCGACGACTTCGTCACGTTCCTCGACGAGTCGCACCAGACGGTGCCGCAGATCGGCGGCATGTACGAGGGCGACCGCTCGCGCAAGCAGACGCTCGTCGACTTCGGGTTCCGTCTGCCGTCGGCGCTCGGCAACCGGCCGCAGACGTTCGAGGAGTTCCTCGGGATCGCGCCGCGGATCGTGTTCGTGTCCGCCACGCCCGGGCAGTTCGAGCGCACCCGCTCGGCCGAGGTCGTCGAGCAGATCGTGCGTCCGACGGGCATCGTCGAGCCCGGGATCGACGTGCGCCCGTCGCAGGGCCAGGTCGACGACCTGATGAACGAGATCCGTGCGCGGGCCGACCGGGACGAGCGCACCCTCGTCACGACGCTGACGAAGAAGATGTCGGAGGACCTGACGACCTACCTCCTGGAGCACGGGTTCCGCGTCAAGTACCTGCACAGCGAGGTCGACACGCTCGAGCGGATCCAGATCATCCGCGAGCTGCGGCTGGGGGAGTTCGACGCGCTGATCGGCGTCAACCTGCTGCGCGAGGGCCTGGACCTGCCCGAGGTGTCGCTGGTGGCGATCCTCGACGCCGACAAGGAGGGGTTCCTCCGTGGCGAGACGTCGCTCGTGCAGACGATCGGCCGCGCCGCCCGCCACGCCGACGGGCACGTCGTGATGTACGCCGACAAGCGCTCCGCCGCGATGGAGGCCGCGATCGCCGAGACGGACCGCCGGCGGGCGATCCAGGTCGCCTACAACGAGGAGCACGGGATCACCCCGACGACGATCCGCAAGGGCGTCAGCGACATCGGCGAGTTCCTCCAGTCGGAGTCGAAGCTCCCCAAGGGCCGCCGGCGGCGCGAGAAGCAGGCCGAGACGGACAAGATCCCGCTGGAGGAGCTGCAGGAGCGCCTCATCGCCCTGGAGGAGGAGATGCTCGCCGCCGCGGAGGACCTGCGGTTCGAGCACGCCGCCGCGCTGCGCGACGAGCTGCGGGAGCTGCGGCAGGTCGTCGACCGGCGCGAGGCGATGGCCTGAGCCGGTCGACGCGGTGGGACCGACGGCCCGGTCAGGCCGGGACGGCCTCGCGGACGCCGCCGGCCGCGACGTGGCTCTCGCCGGCGTCGCGCATGACGTGCTCCTCGGGCCGGAATCGCTTCGTCCGCTCGCGGAAGACGAACGTGAAGTCCGGCCACAGGGTGGTGTTGCGGCCGTTCTCGTCCAGGTACCAGGACTCGCATCCGCCGTCGTTCCACACCGTCTTGCGGAGGCGGGCCTGGATCGCGTCGTTCTCGGCGGTCTGCACGTCGGGGCGCACCTCCAGGCTCGCCGCGCCGCGCTCCGCGGCGGCCTTCAGCGCCTCGCGGACGTAGGTCACCTGCGCCTCGATCATGTAGATGATCGAGTTGTGCCCCAGGCCGGTGTTCGGCCCGACGAGCATGAACACGTTGGGGAACCCGGCGATCGTGCACCCACGGTGCGCCTGCATGCCGGTCCGCTGCCACGTCTCGGCGAGCGTGTGGCCCTCGCGGCCGGTGATCGCGTCGGCGATCGGCTGGTCGGTGACGTGGAACCCGGTGCCGAAGATGATCGTGTCGACCTCGTGCTCCACCCCGTCGGCGTCGACGATCGAGCGCTCGCGCACCTCGCGGATCCCGGCGGTGACGACCTCGGCGTTGTCGGCGTCCAGCGACGGCAGGTAGTCGTTGGACAGCAGCACCCGCTTGCAGCCCAGGTCGTAGTCGGGGGTGAGCTTGGCCCGCAGAGCCGGATCCTTCACCTGCTTGCGCAGGTGGCGCAGCGCCAGCTGCTTCGCCGGCCCGCGCAGCTGCGGCACGTAGGCGAACGGCAGCACGCGCGACTCCAGCTCGGCGTACAGCCGGGCGCGGCGCAGCTCCTTCGCCAGCGGCAGGCGACGGTACGCCAGGCCCTCCAGGCGGCCGATCGGCCGGTCGGGGCGCGGCATGATCCACGGCGGGGTGCGCTGGAAGAGCGTGAGCGAGGCGACCTTCGGCTGGATCCGCGGCACGAACTGGATCGCCGACGCACCGGTGCCGATCACCGCGACGCGCTTGCCGGACAGGTCGTGGTCGTGGTCCCAGCGGGCGGAGTGGAACGTCGTGCCCTCGAACCGGTCCAGCCCCGGAAGGTCCGGGTACTTGGGCTCGCACAACGGCCCGGTGCCCGACACGAGGAACCGGGCGCGGACGACCCCGCGGTCGGTGGTGAGCGTCCACCGCTGCTCGTCGTCGTCCCAGGTGGCGTCGGTGACCCCGGCGCCGGTGCGGACGTAGGGGTTGATCCCGAACCGGGCGGCGACGTCGCGCTGGTAGGCCCAGATCTCCTCCTGGCCGGCGAACGCGCGGGTCCAGTTCGGGTTCTGCGCCCACGAGAACGAGTACATGTGCGACGGCACGTCGCAGGCGCAGCCGGGGTAGGAGTTGTCGCGCCACGTGCCGCCGATGTCGTCGGCGCGCTCGAGCACGACGAAGTCCCGCTCGCCGTCGTCGAGCAGGCCCTTGGCCATGCCCAGCCCGGAGAACCCGGAGCCGACGATGGCGACGCGGACCTCGTCCGGCAACGCGGCGCGGTAGACGGACGGAACGGCGTGCGTGGCGGTGGGGCTCATGGTTCCTCGGCTCGCGGGGTGGCGCGGGACGCGCGGTATACGGTCGCGTAGGTTACTGAGTAGTAGGTGGGTTGTCCAGCGGGCCGGCGGGGATGGTCGTCGGACGGCGGGTCTACCCTCGACGGTCGATGCCGCGCGCCGTCGCCGACCGCCTCGTCCCGTTCCGCAGCACCATCTTCGCCGAGATGACCGCGCTGGCGGAGCGGACCGGCGCCGTCAACCTGGGCCAGGGCTTCCCCGACGAGGACGGACCGGCCGAGATCGTCCGCGCCGCCGCCGACGCGCTGATCGCCGGTCCCAACCAGTACGCGCCCGGCCCCGGGACCCCCGCCCTGCGCCACGCGGTCGCCGAGCACCAGCGCCGCTTCCACGGCATCACGCTCGACCCCGACCACCAGGTCCAGGTGACGGTGGGGGCGACCGAGGGCGTCGCCGCCTCGATCCTCGGCCTCTGCGACCCCGGCGACGAGGTGATCGTCCTGGAGCCGTACTACGACTCCTACGCGGCGGTCATCGCGATGGCCGGGGCGGTCCGGCGCCCGGTGACGCTGCGCGCGCCGGAGTTCGCCGTCGACCTCGACGCGCTGCGCGACGCCGTCCACGCATCGGTGGACCGTCGCGATCGCGACGGCCGCGGTGGCGCCCGGCTGCTGTTGCTCAACTCGCCGCACAACCCGACCGGCCGCGTGCTCACCGTCGCCGAGCTCGACGCGATCGCCGAGCTGTGCGTGGAGCACGATCTGGTCGCGGTCTGCGACGAGGTCTACGAGCACCTGGCGTTCGCCCGTCCGCACGTCCCGCTGGCGACCCGCCCCGGCATGGCCGACCGCACCGTCACGGTCTCCTCCGCCGGCAAGGCGTTCGCGCTGACCGGCTGGAAGGTCGGCTGGGTCACCGGACCGGAGCCGCTCGTGTCGGCGGTGCGGGCGGCCAAGCAGTTCCTCACCTTCTCCGGCCACGGCCCGCTACAGGACGCGATCGCCGCGGCGCTCGCGCTGCCCGACGCGTACTTCGAGGGCCTGCGCGACCGGATGGTCGCGCGACGCGACCGGCTCGTGGCCGGGGTGCGCGCCGCGGGACTGGACGCGCTCGTCCCGGAGGGCGGCTACTTCGTGACCGTCGACGTGTCGGGCACGTCCGAGCCGGACGCGATCGCGTTCTGCCGGGCGCTACCGGCGCGGGCCGGCGTCGTCGCGGTGCCCACCACCGTCTTCTACGACGACCGGGTCGCCGGGCGGTCGCTCGTGCGGCTGGCGTACTGCAAGCGCGAGGACGTCCTGGACGACGCGATCGCGCGGCTGGCGGCGGTGGGGCGGTGGTGAGCGCCGAGGCGCGCGCGGCGGCCCGCGACGCGATCCTCGACTGGTACGACCGGCACGAGCGGCCGCTGCCGTGGCGTCGCACTCGAGACCCGTACGCGATCCTCGTGTCGGAGGTCATGTCGCAGCAGACCCAGATCGACCGGGTCGTGCCGCGCTGGGAGGCGTGGATGGAGCGCTGGCCCGACCCGGTGGCGCTGGCCACCGCCGACCGGCGCGACGTCGTCGCGGCCTGGGTCGGCCTGGGCTACAACAACCGCGCCGTGCGGTTGCACCGCGCCGCCGCGGTCGTCGCCGTCGACGGATGGCCCGGGACCGCCGCGGCGCTCCGGGCGCTGCCGGGGGTCGGCCCGTACACGGCGGCGGCCGTCGCGTCGTTCGCGTTCGGCGAGCGGATCGCGGTCGTCGACACCAACGTCCGCCGCGTGGCCGGGCGCCTGGGCCTGGGGGATCCGGACGACCTGCTGCCCGCCGACGCGGAGCGGGTGGCGACGTGGAACCAGGCGACGATGGAGCTCGGCGCGCTCGTCTGCCGCGCCCGCTCGGCGGCGTGCGACGCCTGCCCGGCACGGCGCTGGTGCCGGTCCGCCGGCCGGGTGACCGTGGCTCCCCGCGCCCCGGCGGGCACCGGCGAGCGGTTCGAGGACACCGCCCGTTGGGTCCGTGGTCGCGTGGTCGCGGCCCTCGCCGCCGGGGATCCGTTGCCGGACGGGATCGACCCCGCGCGACTGGAGCGCGCGATCGACGGGCTCGTCCGCGACGGGCTGGTCGAGCGGACCGGCGACGGCCCCGTCCTCGCGGGCGCTCCACCGCGCGCGGCGACCCCGGCCGTCGACGGGGGCGTCCGGTAGGTTTCCGGCGATGCCGCTCGACCGTCAGTCCATCGAGAAGCGCGACTTCCCCATCAGCCGACGCGGCTACGAGACGGCCGCCGTCGACGAGCACCTCGCCGGGATCGCCCGCGAGGTCGAGGCGCTGCAGCAGCGGGCCGATCGCGCCGCCGCCCCGGCCGCGTCCGCCGCGCCGGCCGAGGCGCCGGCGTCCCCGCCGGCGGCCGTCCCCGATCCGGCGCTCGTGTCGTCGCTGGCGTCCGCGGCCGCCGACCAGGTCAAGGTCATCGTCCAGGCCGCCGAGACCACGGCCGTCGAGATCGAGCGCCAAGCCCGTGGCGAGGCCGCCCGGATCACCGGCGACGCCGACTCCGACGCCCGCGAGACGCGCGCGTCCGCCGACGCCGAGGCCAAGGCCGTCCGTGCGGACGCCGCGGAGCAGGCGCAGGCGCACGTCGCGTCGGTGACGCAGGCGACGACGCTCATGCTCCAGCGCGTCGAGGCGCTCGAGGGCGAGGTCACCGGGCTGCTCGAGCACCTGCGGACCGCCGCGCACCGCGTGCAGGCCGACCTGCAGCTGCTGCACGGCCAGGTGGCCGAGGTCGGCGGGCTGGACGCCTCGACCGCCCCGGCCCCGAAGCCCGCCGCCACGACCCCGAAGCCCGCCGAGGCCCCGTCGGCGCCGGCGGAGCCGGTCGCGGCCTCCCCGGCGGCCGAGCCGGCCGCCGCGCCGGCGCCGGCCACCACCCCGGCGGCCCCGGCCGAGCCGTCGCCGGCCGCCCCGGCCGAGCCCGCCACGTCGACCGCCGCCGACGAGCCGACCGCGGTCGCGCGCTACGAGGCCCCGGCCACGCCCGCCACCCGGGAGCCCGCGCCCGCCGCCGAGCCGGACGCGACCGCCGACACCGCCGGCGCGCGCCTCGTGGCGCTCAACATGATCCTCGACGGGGTCTCGCGCGACGAGGTCGACCGCTACCTCGCCGACAACTACGACCTGTCCGACCGCGCGGGCCTGCTCGACGACCTGTTCGCCAAGCACGGCTGATCGGGGACGCCTCCCGGCGCCGCACGGCGCCGGGCCCCGTCGCGGGCCGGCGGCACGGGCCCGTCGGTCCGCGTGCCGGCACGGTCGCCGGGACCACGGCCGTCCGACGCTCAGGGCAGGTCGGAGCGGTCGAGCGCCGCGTCGGCGAACGACGCCGGGTCCTCGAGCGGCTCCAGGTGCGTCGTGATCGTCACCGGGTCCAGGCCGACGCGCAGGTCGCGCTCCAGCCGCTCGATGAGGTCGTGGCCGGCCTGCACCGTCCACGCCCCGGGGACGACGACGTGGATCGACACGAACGCGCGCGGCCCGGCCCGCCGGGTGCGCAGCGCGTGGAACTCGACGGTGTCGCAGCGGTAGCGCTCCAGCACCGATCGCACGTGGGCGAGCTCGTCCTCCTCAAGCGCACGGTCCATCAGCCCGTCGGCGGAGCGCCGCACGAGGCCGACGCCCGACACGACGATGTTCGCCGCGACGACGAGCGCGACGATCGGGTCGAGGATGGTCCAACCGGTGACGACCACGAGCACGACGCCGACGACGACGCCGACCGACGTCCACACGTCGGTCATGAGGTGGCGACCGTCGGCCTCGAGCGCGAGCGCCCGCTCGTCGCGCCCGGCCTGCAGCAGCGCGCGGGCCATCACGAGGTTGAGCGCCGACGCGACCCCGGCCACGACGACGCCGATCCCGACGTCGTCGATCTCCTGCGGGTCGACGAGGCGGCCGATCGCGGCGTAGGCGATGGTCGCCGCCGCCACGAGGATCAGCGCGCCCTCGAACGCCGCGGCCAGGTAGTTCGCCTTCTCGTGCCCGTACGCGTGCTCGTCGTCGGGGGGCCGAGACGCCCAGATCACCGCGAGCAGGCCGACGCTCGCGGCGACGAGGTTCACGACCGACTCGGCGGCGTCGGCGAGCAGGCCGACCGACCCGGTGACCGCCCACGCCACGGCCTTCAGGGTGATCGTCGCCAGCGCGGTGGCGATCGACAGGGCCATGAGGCGCCGCAGGCGCCGGTTCCGGGCGTCCTGGGCGTGGGGGGCGCCGGTGGCCATCGCGGCGCGATCGTACGCCGGACCCGACGCCCGTGCACCCTGCGGTGCGGCCCCGGACCGGGTGTGGGCGCGCCTCATCCCGGACCTTGGCCGCGCCCCGTCCGGGACGTGGTCAGAGCGCCATGACGACGAGCGCCGTCGCGACCGCCACGACGTAGGCGTCGAACGCCCGCGCCAGCCCGCGCGGGGCGGTGCGCAGCTCCATGAACGTCGTGCCGATGACGCGGACCTTGACGCGGGACCGGCGGCGGGGCGGGCGGCCCGGCGGATCCCCTCGGCGTGAGCGGGAGCGACGTCGACCGCGACGCCCGGCGCGAGCGGGTCAACCGCACGGTGCAGCGGATCGGGATCTGGTGCGGTCCCGCCGCGGGGGTGCTCGTCGTCATCGGCATCTGCGCGTTGGCGCGGTGGATCCCGCCGTGGGTGCACCCCGACCACACCGCGCAGGAGGTCGCCGACCTCTTCACCCGGCACGCCGACCGGATCCGGATCGGCACGTTCATCGGCTGCGTCGGGTTCACGCTGCTGGCGCCGTGGGGGATGACGATCGCCGCCCAGGTCCGCTCGCGCGAGGGTCGCTCGCCGCTGCTGAGCCACCTGCTCGTGGGGTGCACCGCGGTGGCGACGGTGTTCGTCGTGCTGACCTGTTGCGTGTGGGCGACGGCGGTGTTCCGTCCGGCCGAGATCGATCCCGAGATCACCCGGGCGCTGAACGACCTGTCGTGGATCACGTTCCTGTTCTCGGCCCCGCCGTTCACGCTGTGGGCGGCGGTCATGGCGGTCGCGATCCTCGGCGACGACCCCCGCGACCCGGTGTACCCGCGCTGGCTCGGCTACCTCAGCGCGTGGGTGGCGATCCTCATCCTGCCCGCCGGCCTCGTGATCTTCTTCGACCACGGCGCGTTCGGCTACGCCGGCGTGTTCGCCCTGTACGTCCCGTTCGTCGTGTTCTTCACCTGGCTCGTCGCCCTGACCCGCTGCACCCTGCAGAACCTGGCGGCGGCGGGGTGATGGATGCGGCGCCACGCGCGCAGCTCGGCGTAGAGCGCACCGGCCGCGTCCTGGTGGATCGGGAGCGGGTCGTTCATCGTGACGAGCTCACCGTCGAGCAGCTCGAACCGGACGCCGGGCACGGCCTCGGGGAGCGCCGGGTGCTCGATCACCGGACCTCGCGCAGCCGCACGGCGCCGATGCGGGTCGACCGCTTGGAGCGCGTCGCGGTCCAGGACAGCGACGCGCGCACGGTGCGGCGGTCGCGGAGCAGGGCGCGCCCGGCGCCCGTCAGCCGGACCCGGACCTTGCGCGACGTACGGACGCGGGCGGTCCCGACCGTCACCGTCCGTGCCCGACGACCGGCGGTCGCGGGACGTCGGGCGGTGACGCGAATCGTTCCCGCGCAGCTGCGCCCGCTCCGGCAGCGGGCGTCGACGGTGAACCGGCGGCCCCGGACCCCGATCGCGCGGCGCGTCCGCAACGTGGGGGCGGCCGTCTTCGGCTTCGTGGCGGCCGCCGGCGCGGGCGCGGCCGGAGCGGACGGCGCCGTCAGGCCGTCGGGCACGGCGCCGGTGAGGGTCGCGATCCAGAAGACGATCTCCTCGGGCGCCATGACCTTCGACAGCTCGGCCACCGTCGGTCGCGCCGCGTCGAGCCAGTCCAGCATCCGCTGCTCCTCGGCGCCGGGGCGATCGATGACCATCGGCGGCGACCCGTCCTCGCGACCGTGGGCGGCGAGCATCTCGCGGATGTCCATCTGCTGGTCCCCGACGCTGAACCGGCCGACGTTCGCCGGCGACACGGGGGCGGGCGCGTGCGGCGCACCGCACGCGTCGTCGGCGTGGGGCGGAAAGCTCGGCTCGGGTCGGTCGGCCGTGCCGACGACCCAGATCATCGTCCGTCGACCGTCGTACGGGCTGCCCGCGCCCCAGCAGCTGCGCGCGGGGCGGGCGAGGAGCGTGAAGTCGACCCCGTCGGCGGGCACGCCGGCCCGGGCCGTGACCCAGCCGGCCTCCCACGCGGACGCGTGGACGTGCGGGGCGCCGGTCGGCCCGGTCCAGCGCGTGACGAGGTCGGCACGGTCGGCGCGCACGACGTACTCCGACGCCGGCACGCGCAGCGCGTACCGCCCGTCGACGTCGGTCGTCGTCGGGTGGCGCCGCCCCCAGTCGGTCCACTGGCGGCCCTCGACCGCGTCGACGCGTGCGCCCGACACCGGTCGCCCCTCCCCGTCGGTCACCCGGCCGCGGACCGTCGCGTCGAGCGGGCGCAGGCTCATGTCGACGGTCGTCGTCGTCCCGCCGCCCGGGAGCCACACGTTGGCGGCGATCCCCGGCCCCGAGCTCGGCATCCACGAGACGACCGGGGGCTCCACCGGCCGCTCGCCCCAGTAGCGCGGCTCGTGCCCGTCCCGCTCGAACCGCACGTAGTACGGCGAGCGTGCGGCGTCGAGGTCGTCGACCCCGTAGGTCCCGTCGGCGGCGGTCACGGCCACGGCGATCGGGACGTCGTCGGCGGTCGGCTCCTCCTCGCCGGCCATCACCTCGACGGTCACGCCGTCGAGCGGCCGGCCGGCGTCGGTGACCACGGTCCCCTCGATCGAGCCGAGCTGTGGTGACGCCGTCGCGCCCGCGGGCGTCGCCGCGAGGGCGAGCACGACCGTGGCGAGGGCACGACGCGACGCACGCATGACCTCATCATCGGCAGCGCCGCCGGCCCACCCGACGGCGCGGCGCCTGCGTCGGCCGTCCGTCCAGCCACGCCCATCCGCACCGGACCCGCTCGCGCTGCGGCGGCCCCCGTGTCGCGATCCCAGGGGAACATCCGTTCGCCTGCGTATCCTCCGGAGGGATGGCAGGCAACGGTCGGATCGTCGTCACCGGCGCACGGGAGCACAACCTCAAGGACGTGTCGGTCACGCTGCCGCGCGACAGCCTCGTGGTGCTCACCGGCCTGTCGGGGTCGGGCAAGTCGTCGCTGGCGTTCGACACGATCTACGCCGAGGGGCAGCGCCGCTACGTCGAGTCGCTCTCGGCGTACGCCCGCCAGTTCCTCGGGCAGATGGACAAGCCGGACGTCGACTCGATCGACGGCCTGAGCCCCGCGATCTCGATCGACCAGAAGACGACGTCGCGCAACCCCCGGTCGACGGTCGGCACCGTCACCGAGGTCCACGACTACCTGCGCCTGCTGTGGGCGCGGATCGGGCACCCGCACTGCCCCAACGGCCACGGGCCGATCGCCGGCCAGTCCGCCGAGCAGATCATCGACAGGGTGATGGACCTGCCCGAGGGCACGCGGTTCATGGTCCTCGCGCCGCTCGTGCGGGGGCGCAAGGGCGAGTTCAAGGACCTGCTGGCGCACTGGAAGGCCGAGGGGTTCCAGCGCGTCCGCGTCGACGGCGAGCTGCGGATGCTCGAGGACGAGATCGTCCTCGACAAGAAGTACAAGCACGATCTGGCCGTCGTCGTCGACCGTCTGGTGATGCGCGGCGACCTGCGCAAGCGCCTGGCCGACGCGATCGAGGCGTCGGTGGCGCTGGCCGAGGGGCTCGTCGAGATCGAGCTCGTCGTGCGCGACGGCGAGGAGCCGCCGACGGGCGTGCCGGTCACCCAGACGTTCAGCGAGAACTTCGCCTGCCTGGAGTGCGGGTTCTCGATGCCCGAGGTCGAGCCGCGGACGTTCTCGTTCAACGCCCCGCACGGCGCGTGCCCGCGCTGCACCGGCCTGGGCGCGCAGCTCATCGTCGACCCCGACCTCGTGATCCCGGACGCGGACCGGTCGCTCGCGGACGGGGCGATCCGGCCGTGGTCGTCGTCGCCCAACCCCTTCTACCGCAAGCTCCTCGAGGGCCTCGCCGACCACTACGACGTCCCGATGGACGTGCCGTGGCGCGACCTCGACGAGGACCAGCAGTCCTGGATCCTCTTCGGCGATCCCGACGGGGCCAAGGTCCCGCTGCGGTTCAAGAACCGGGCCGGTAGGCGGCGCACGTACCAGATGCGCGCGGAGGGGGTCATCAGCAACCTCGAGCGCCGCCACCGCGAGTCCGACTCCGAGCAGGTCAAGGAGAAGATCGAGGACTTCATGTCCATGGTCCCGTGCCCGGACTGCGAGGGGGCCCGGTTGAAGCCCGGCCCGCGCCACGTGCTCGTCGGCGGGCTCGGCATCCACGAGTTCTCGGCGCTGTCGGTCCATGCCGCGCTGGAGTGGATCGACCGGGTGGACCTGACCGACACCGAACGGCGGATCGCCCGCCTGATCGTGCGCGAGATCAAGGAGCGGCTGAGCTTCCTCGCCGACGTCGGCATCGGCTACCTGACGATGGACCGCGGAGCGGCGACGCTGTCGGGCGGCGAGGCGCAGCGGATCCGCCTGGCCACCCAGATCGGGTCGGCGCTCGTCGGGGTGCTCTACGTCCTGGACGAGCCGTCGATCGGCCTGCACCAGCGCGACAACGAGAAGCTCATCGGCACCCTCGAGCGGCTGCGCGACCTGGGCAACTCGGTGCTCGTCGTCGAGCACGACGAGCAGACGATGCGTCGCGCCGACACGCTCGTCGACATGGGCCCCGGGGCGGGCGAGCACGGGGGAGAGGTCGTCGCCGTCGGCACCCCGGCCGAGGTCGAGGCGGACCCGGCGTCGCTCACCGGCCAGTACCTGTCGGGCGCACGGTCGATCGCGGTGCCCGACGCGCGGCGCGACGCGGCCGGTTGGCTCACCGTCCGCGGCGCCCGCGAGCACAACCTGCACGGGGTCGACGTGGCGTTCCCGCTCGGGGTGCTGTGCGCGGTCACCGGGGTCAGCGGGTCGGGCAAGTCGACCCTCGTCAACGAGATCCTCCACAAGGCGGCCGCGGCCCGGCTCAACCGGGCGCGGGTGCGGCCCGGCCGGCACGACGGGATCGACGGGATGGACCAGCTGGACAAGGTCATCCAGGTCGACCAGTCGCCGATCGGGCGCACCCCGCGGTCCAACCCGGCGACCTACACCGGGATCTTCGACCACATCCGGCAGCTCTTCGCCCAGACGCCCGAGGCGAAGACCCGCGGCTACAAGGCCGGACGGTTCTCGTTCAACGTCAAGGGCGGCCGGTGCGAGGTGTGCAAGGGCGACGGGCAGATCAAGATCGAGATGCACTTCCTGCCCGACGTGTACGTGCCGTGCGAGCAGTGCCACGGCCGGCGCTACAACCGCGAGACGCTCGAGGTCCGGTTCAAGGGCAAGACGATCGCCGACGTGCTCGAGATGTCCGTCGACGACGCCGTCACGTACTTCGAGAACGTCCCCAAGATCCGCCGTCGGCTCGAGACGGTCCGCGACGTCGGCCTGGGCTACGTGCGCCTGGGTCAGCCCGCCACGACGCTGTCCGGGGGCGAGGCGCAGCGGGTGAAGCTCGCCAACGAGCTGGCGCGCGTCGCGACCGGCCGCACGCTCTACATCCTCGACGAGCCCACCACCGGCCTGCACTTCGCCGACGTCGAGCGGCTGCTCGAGGTGCTGCAGCGGCTCGTCGACGCCGGCAACTCGGTCGTCGTCATCGAGCACGACCTCGACGTCATCAAGACCGCCGACCACCTCATCGACCTGGGGCCCGAGGGCGGCGACGGCGGCGGCACGCTCGTCGCGCAGGGCACCCCCGAGCAGGTCGCGGCCGTGGATGCGTCGCACACCGGCCGGTTCCTGCGGCCGCTCGTCGCGGCGGTCGACGGCGGCGCGGAGCCCGCGGTCGACGGGACGAACGGCGCGGCCGGAGCCGCCGGCAAGGCGAAGCGACCGGGCCGGAGGAAGGCCGCCGCCTGACCCGGCGGTCACGCGGCCTGACCGGTCAGGCGCGCAGCCCGCGGGCGCCCGCGGTCCGCGCCTCGCGCGGCCGCCGCACCGGGCCGACGACGATCGACGTGAAGATGAACGTCTCGCGCGCCAGCCGGGAGCGCCACGACGCGGTGCGACCGCCCGGCGGCGGCTCGCCCTCCGGCCGCAGCACCGCCGCGGCGGCGCGACGCTGGACGACCCGCACCCCGGCCCGCAGCAACGCCGCGATCACCGCGCCGATCGCGATCGCGGCGAGGCCCAGCACCGCGTCCATGAAGTAGTGGTTGGCGGTGCCCATCACGAGCAACGTCACCGCGGGTCCCCACAGCAGCGGCAGCAGCGCCAACGGCCGACGACCGATCGCGCAGGCCACCCCGATGCCGAGCGCGGTCGCATACGCGACGTGCATGCTCGGCACCGCCGCCAGCTCGTTGTACATCGACGTCATCAGGCCACCCGGCACCCCGCCGTCGACCGCCAGGCCGCTCTCCGGCACCATCCGCGGCGGCGCGACCGGGTACGCGGCGTACACCGCGACCGCCAGGAACCAGGTGACGAGCATCGTGTCGCGCAGCGGACCGAACACCCGCGGCGACCGACGGTACACCCACCACAGGCCCACGGGCACGACCACGAGCTGCACCGCCAGGTACAGCGCGTCGAGGATCACCTTGGGCACGAAGTCGAGCGCGCCGACCGCCGACGGCTCGACCGCGAGGCCCATCCGGTCCTGCAGGTCGATGATGCCGCGCGCATGCTCGTGCGCGGTCGCCAGGTCGGGGGCGAAGATCCAACGGCCACCGACGTACGCGGCGTAGCCGATGACGAGCGTCACGATGAGCGACCACCGGCGGCGCACCGTGACCGCGCGGAGCGTGGCCGGATCGGTGGCGCAGTCGTCGTGATCCCCGTCCCGTGGGTCCGGCGGCGTCGGCGCGCCACCATCCGGCCCGGTGCTCCGGGCCCGCGAGGATGGGCGGAGGGTGGACGTCGAGGACACGGCGGACACGGCCGGATGGATCGGCGACCCCAGCCTATCCGGACCGCGGGTCGGTGGGGAGGATGCAGGATCGATGACCCCCGAACGGTCGCCACCGGCGGTCGTGCTCTGAAAGGCTGCGCCCATGACCACGGACCGCCCCGATCCGCTGACCGTCGTCGCCGTCAGCGACCTGCACGGCCACCTGCCCGAGATCCCGGCCTGCGACCTGCTCCTCATCGCCGGCGACCTGACCCCGGCGACCCCGCCGGTCGCGTCGCTCCACGGGCCCACCGACCCCGAGCTGCCGGGCCGGCAGCGGACGTGGCTCCTGGGCCCGTTCGCCGAGTGGCTGCGGTCCGTGCCGGCGAAGGCGATCGTCGGGATCGCGGGCAACCACGACTTCGCGTTCCGGGACGAGGCGATCGTCGCCGACCTCGCCGCCCTGCCGTGGACGTACCTGCAGGACACGACCGTCGAGGTGGCCGGGCTCAAGATCCACGGCTCGCCGTGGCAGCCGTGGTTCCACGACTGGGCGTTCAACGCGCCGAAGGAGGACGGGGAGGCGTTCCTCGCCGAGCGGTTCGCGCTCATCCCGGCCGACGTCGACGTCCTCGTCGTGCACGGTCCGCCGAAGGGGTACGGCGACCTCACGAGCAGCGGATTCGAGGCCGGATCGACCGCGCTGCTCGACGCGATCGAGCGCACCCGTCCGCGGCTGGCGGTGTTCGGTCACATCCACGAGGCGCCGGGTCGCTGGGCGCACCGCGGCACCGAGCTCGTCAACGCCACCCACGTCGACCTCGAGTACCAGCCGGTCAACCCGCCGATCGAGCTGCGCCTGTAGTCCGTCGCGGGGCGGACCCTACGACGCCGGGCGGGCGGGCGGGGTCCGCGTGGGCGGCCGGGGCCGCGACGGAAAGGTGACGTAGGCGTCACCCTTCGCCGGTCGGCTTCTACACTGCGCGTCATGGCCGAGCATGCCCTGCGCCCCGTCGACGACGCGTTCCTCCTGTCCGCACCGATCGTCGTGCGCTCGTCGGTCGACCTGGACGCGTCGCCCGACCGGGTGTGGGCCGCGCTGGGCAGCGACGAGATGTGGTCGTGGCTGCCGGTGATCGACCGGCTGGAGTGGTTGACGCCGCGCCCGTACGCCGCCGGCAGCGTCCGTCGCCTGCGGCTCGGGCGGCTCGTCACCGTCGACGAGGAGTTCTACCGCTGGGACGAGGGGGACCGGGCGACGTTCCGCGTCGTCGCCCAGAGCCGCCCGGTCCTCGACGCGATGGCCGAGGACTTCCTCCTCGTCCCCAAGGGGCCGCGCACGACCCTGATCTGGACGATGGCCCTGGCCCCGCGCCGCGGCGCGAGCCTGCCGCTCGGGTTCCTCGGGCCGCTCCTGCGTCCCGGCAACGCGCTCGCCATCGGCGGGATCCGCCGGATCCTCTGACGCCGCGCCGGTAGGGTCGGACCGTGGTCGCCCCCGACGCCCCCGGTCACCCGTCCGCCGGCTCGAGCACGGGCGGTGGCGATACGTCCGACGTCGCCCCGATCGCGCCGCCGGCCCCGGGCCTCGACCGGGACCGCGCGGTGCAGTGGCTGCAGAAGTGGCGCTGGTATCGGCGCGGTACCCGACCGTGGAACCGGGCGCGCCTGCAGGTGGAGCTGGCGCGGCGTCAGGCGTTCGCGCGCGGGGTCGTGCACGGGGACGTCCTCGACATGCTCCGCGACGGACGCCTGGAGATCGGCCCGCAGGCGTTCCTCGAGCCGGGCGTGTGGCTCACGGCGGGGCCCGACGCGCGGATCCGGATCGGGGGAGGGACGTTCCTCAACCTCGGGGTGATGGTCGCCGCCGAGCGGCTCGTGCAGATCGGCGAGCACTGCATGGCCGCCAACGGGTGCCTCATCACCGACGGCAGCCACCGCTTCGACGATCCCGACCGGCCCGTCCCGTGGCAGGGGTTCACGACGAAGGGCCCGACGATCATCGGCGACAACGTGTGGCTCGGCGCCAACGTCGTCGTCACCACCGGCGTCACCATCGGCCGACGGTGCGTCATCGGCGCCAACTCGGTGGTGACGACCGACATCCCGCCCTACTCGATCGCCGCCGGATCGCCGGCGAGGGTCATCCGCACCATCGAGTACTCGGACCCGTCCGGCGGGGCGGGGGCGGTGGGCGGGGCGGGGGCGGTGGACGGGGCGGGGACGGTGTGACGAACCCCGCCATTTTCGGCGGGGAACGTCGCATCGTCACGGGGGGCCGGCCCGAGCGACTCGAACGGTGTGACGAACCCCGCCGTTTTCGGCGGGGAACGTCACATCATCGCGCGGGGCCGGCCTGACCGACTCGAACGGTGTGACGAACCCCGCCACATCCGGCGGTGAACGTCACATCGAACCCGGCCCGACCCCGCCCGACCCCGCCCCGACCACCCGCCCCGACCGATCACCGCACCCCCGCCAACCGCAGCATCCGCCGCAGCGACGACGCCTTGACCGACGTGCCCTTCGCGGCGATCGCCATGGCCCGCACCCGGCCCTTGCGGGTGACGTAGACGACGCGGGCGCCGCCGGACCGCTTGGCCCGTCGCGGGGTCGAGCGGCGGATCCAGATCCCGTTGCCGACCCGGCGGGCGACGCGACGGACGGCCCGCGTCGACGATCCGACCCGCACCTTGGACGCCCGGTGGCGGCGCGCGTCGGTCACGGCCAGCGCGGTCCGGCCCCGCGCGTCGAACACCGCGGTCACGGTCGCCTCGCGGCCACCGCGGTCCCGCACGCAGTAGCGGTAGGCGCGCTCCGGTCGCGCGACCGGTTGCCCGACGCGGTACAACAGCCGCTCGGCGGCCTCGCCGGGTCGCAGCGGCCCGACGTGGGTGCGGCTGAACGTCCCGCCCGGCAGGCACCGCGTGGCGGGGACGCCCTCGGCCCGCTCCCAGGTCTGCAGGTACGCCTCGGCGCCGCGCAGCAGGTCGTCGACGATCGGGCGCCCGGCGATCTTGCGCAGGTCCTCCACCCAGTCCGGGTACAGGCCGTACTGGGCGACCCCCTCGTGGTTGATGTCGAACGTCCGCTCGCCCGCACGGTTGCGGTCGACGGTCACCGCGCCGTCGGCGGAGCGGAAGGGGTAGACGACCGGGTTCGACGCGTTGTCGGACCGCGGTCCGCCCTGGGCGCCGAACCCGTTGATGTCGGACCCGAACCCGATGCCGAACGCGAACCGCTCGTCGCGCTGCGGGCGCAGCTCCCGCCACGCCTTCGCGAACGTCGTCGTCTCCCCGGCGTACGGGCCGACGAACCCGCCCAGGCGGTAGATCCGCCGCGGCGTGGAGCCGTCCGACCAGCTGTGGCTCGACACCACCCCGGAGTACCCGTGCTCCTCCAGCAGCCGCAGCGTGTCGTCGCGGGTGCGGACGCTCATGTGGTCGACCTCGACGAGCATCCCCTTGTCCATGAGCCGCTCGACGAGGTGGCGGCCCAGGTCGCTCAGGCCGCGCGGGTTGCACAGCGCGCCCTCCGGGTACACCGGCAGCGTGCCGTGCACGCCCGCCAGCTGCATGATCTGCGCGACGACGTCGGCGCGGGGGATGATGTCCAGGTCGTACACGTCGGACGGCCGTCCCTCCTCGCACCGCTCCAGCCGCAGGAAGTGCCCGGTCCCGAGGAAGTTGCCGGTGTTCGTCAGCGCGCCGAGCAGGTGGGCGTCGCCGGCGGTCCCGCCGAGCGCGTTGTCGAACTTGTGGACGGGGAACACGGTCCGCACGCCCATCCGGTGCATCTCGTCGAGCCGGGCGTCGAGCTGCGCCCGGGTGCAGGTGGGCGCGTCGTTGGACAGCGCGCAGTTGAACGCCTCGGAGTTCTCCATCCCCAGGATCACGGCGAGCTTGCCGTCGTTGATCACCCGTCGGGCCTCGGCCGGGCTGCGGACGACGCGGAACCAGCCCTTGCCGGGGCCACCCGACTGCGCGTCGACGTAGTCCTGCAGCGCCAGCGTGTCCTTGAGCTCGGTGCGGATCGTGTCCATCTCGTCGCAGCCGCGTCGCCGGATCGGGTAGATCCGGCACAGCACGCCGTTGTCGACGAGGTGGTTGACCATGAGCCGCAGCCCGCCGCGGTGGGCCCGCTCGATCCACCGGTAGTACATGCCCTCGTGGGTCAGCGAGTCGTGGCGCGGCCAGTCCTTGAACGTCGGCCAGCCGACGGGGTCGTGGAACCCGACCACCGGCTTGCCGGACAGGAAGTTCTCGAACACCGCCGCCGCGCCGTACCCGCCGTGGTCGGGGCAGTCGACCATCGCCTGCTCGACGCCGTACGGCGACCACGGGCGACCGCAGTGCATCGATCCGCCGAGGAACTCGAACGCCATCGGGTGGACGTGGTCGTCGGCGAGGCCCACGACCTCGGCGTCGGGCGACGCGCCCCGGGCCGCGGAGCCGGTGACGTCGAGCGACGCCTCGGGGAAGACGGCGCAGCCCTCGGCCGGGACCATCCTGAACCGCCCGGCGTCGCCCCCGACGCCGCCGGAGGAGTGGACCGTCCCGTCGCCGCGGACGCGCAGGTACCCGCTGCCGCCGAGCAGCTGCAGGGTGAACGCGTCGCCTGACGCGCGCACGATCCAGTCGCCGGCCGGGCCGGGCCGCTGCGGCAGCACGACCCCGTCGGAGCGGCGCGACAACGCGGTCCGGTCACGGCCGTACAGCAGGTAGCGTCCGAGCGCGGTGGCCTGCAGGCGGAACGGCTCGGCGGCCCCGGCCGATCCGGCGGTCGCGGCGTACCCGTCTCCGGCGCGCACGACGAACCGGTCGCTCGCGACCGACTGCACCGCCCAGCAGCCGTGGACGAGCGAGTACCGGTCCGGCGGCGCCGCCGACGCGGATGGCGCCGCGACGGCGATCGACAGCACGGCGGATGCGACGACCGCGACCCACCGTGGCGCTACACGATGAACGAACCTGTTCACCAGTCGACCGTAGTGCGTGATCGCACCCGACGCAAGCGGTCGGTCACACGCCACGTCGACGCGGGCGTACGCTCGGCCCATGTGCCGCAACATCCGCACGCTCCACAACTTCGATCCGCCGGCCACCGACGACGAGATCCGCGCGTCGGCCGTGCAGTACGTCCGCAAGATCAGCGGATCGACCCGTCCGTCCCAGGCCAACCAGGAGGTCATCGACCACGCCGTCGACCGCCTGACCGAGCTCACCCGCGAGCTGCTCGACGGGCTCGTCACCCACGCGCCGCCGAAGAACCGCGAGGAGGAGGCGGCCAAGGCCCGCGAGCGCGCCGCCAAGCGCTACGGGACCGCGGCCGCGTAGGGGGCGTCAGGCGGCCGGCGCGTCCGGGTCGGCGACGCGCAGCAGGAGCTTGCCGGTGCTCGTGCCGTCGAACAGGCGGTTCATGGCGTCGATCGCGTGGTCGAGGCCGTCGACGATCGTCTCGTGGCTGCGCAGTCGGCCACCGCCGAGCAGGCCGCCGAGGTAGTCGATCGCCTCGCCGAACCGGTCGGCGTGGTCGAGCACGATGAACCCCCGCATCGACGCGCGACGCATGATGAGCTGCCCGATCGACCGCTGACCGGCCCAGCCGTCCCCGCCGTCGGCGGCCTCGTACTGCGAGATCATCCCCGACAGCACGACCCGCGCGCCGTGGTTGAGGTGCAGGAGCACCGCGTCCATCACCGGTCCGCCGACGTTCTCGAAGTCCACGTCGACCCCGTCCGGGACCGCGGCGGCGAGGCGCGCGGCGAAGTCGTCCGCGCGGTGGTCGACGCACGCGTCGAACCCGAGCTCGTCGACGACGTGGGCGCACTTCGCGGGGCCGCCGGCGATGCCGACGACGCGCGCGCCGCGATCCTTCGCGATCTGCCCCGCGATCGACCCGACCGCCCCCGCCGCCGCCGACACGACGACCGTCTCGCCCGGCGCGACCCGACCGATGTCGTGGACGCCGAGGTAGGCGGTGATCCCGGTGTGGCCGAGCGCCCCGAGGAACAGCGGCAGCGGCGCCGGGAGCGGGTCGGGCAGCACGGTGAACCGGCCCAGGTCGTTGGCGTCGTCGATCAGGGCGTGCTCCTGGAACCCGGTGCCGCCGAGCACGAACGCCCCGACGGGGAAGTCGTCCCGCCGCGACGCGACGACCTGCCCCACCCCGATCCCGCGCATGACCGACCCGAGCGGGACCGGTGCGATGTACGACGGCATGTCGCTCATCCAGATCCGGTTGGACGGGTCGAGCGACACGTAGAGCGTGCGGACGAGCGCCTCGCCGTCGGCCGGCTCCGCGAGCGGCTCGGTGACGAGCTCCAGGTCGTCCTCGGTCACCCGGCCGACGGGGCGACGGCGGAGGCGGAAGGCGCGGTTGGTGGGCGGGAGCGTCATGGTGCGACGGTAACCGTCCCCCGCCACGCGGGTTGGCGCGTTGGAGCAACTAGGATCCGCGCCATGAGCACCGATGCGTCGTTCACACTGCCCGGCTTCGTCATCGCGGGCACCGACGGGGAGCCCACCGGGGACGACGCGGTCGCCCTCGCGGCGACGCTCGCCGACGCGTCCGGCGGGCCGCTCGAGGTCGTGTCGGTGTACGCGGCCGCCCCGGTCGGCTGGGCGGGGATCCCGGCGTCGTACGACGAGATGTTCCGCGAGGACGCCGACAAGCGCCTGAACGGGGCGCGCAAGGCGCTCGCCGACCGTCCCGACACGACGTTCACCGTCGTCCGCGGCGGGTCGCCGTCGGACGGCCTGCACCGCCTGCTGGAGGAGCGGGATCCGGCGATCGTCGTCGTCGGCAGCAGCCGCACCAGCACGTTCGGCCGGATCGTCGCCGGCAGCGTCACCGAGCAGGTCATCCACGCCGCGCCCGACGCCGTCGCGGTCGCGCCGCGCGGCTGGTCGGAGGGCGAGCGGCGGATCGGCGCGGTCGCGGTCGCGCACAACCGGTCCGAGCAGTCGCGGCACGCGATCGCGGCGGGGGCCGAGCTGGCGCGTCGTCACGGCGCCACGCTGAAGATCCTCCACGTCATCGACCAGCACACGTTGCGCTACGTCGACATGGGTGGCCCGGCCGAGGGCGAGCGGTTCCGGCAGGGCGCGCGGCAGGACCTGTCCGAGGTCGTCGGCGGGATCGCCGACATCGAGTCGATCGAGTTCGAGGTCCACGAGGGCGACCCGGTGAGCGTGCTGCGCGGCCTGGAGGGCGTCGACGTCCTCGTGCTCGCGTCGCGCAACCACGGGCCGCTGCGGCGCGTGATGCTCGGCAGCGTCAGCGCCAAGCTCGTCCGCGACGCGTCGACGCCGCTGCTCATCGTCCCGGCGGGCTGATCGGAGGGTCGGCGACGGCTGCCGACGGTGGGGGCGGCGAGAGCGGGTCGTCCCACCATCGTCCAGCGATGGTCAGGCGACCCGCTGTGCGGCGGGGCGGTCGGGGCGGCGAGAGCGGATCGTCCCACCATCGTCCTACGACGGTGAGACGACCCGCTGTACGTCGGGCCGCCCGACCGACCGGGTCAGGCCGGGTAGCCCTGCACGTCCGACGCGCGGTGCGCGCCGCCGTGCAGCTGGGCCAGCGAGCCCTGGAACCGCTGCAGCTCCTCGGGCGGGATCGCGTAGGTGTGCTCGCGGGTCGGGAACGCGCCGGTCCGGACCTCCTCCGCGTAGCGGGTGACCGCCTCGACCATCTGGTCGTGCAGGCCGGCGTACTGCTTGACGAACTTGGCGGTGCGGCCGTCGAGCAGGCCGAGCAGGTCGTGCCACACGAGCACCTGGCCGTCGGTGGACGCCCCGGCGCCGATCCCGATCACCGGGATGTCGAGCAGCGGCATGAGCTCCTCGGCGACGGCGGCGGGGATCGCCTCCAGGACCAGGGCGCAACAGCCCGCGTCCTGCAGCGCCAGCGCGTCGGCGACCATCTGCGTCGCCTTCTCCGCGCTCTTGCCCTGCGCGCGCAGGCCGCCGAGGGCGGTCGCGGTCTGCGGGGTCAGGCCCAGGTGGCCGACGACGGGGATGCCGGCGGCGACGATCGCGCGGGCCCGGTCGACCATGACGCCGCCGCCCTCGAGCTTCACCGCCTGCGCGCCGGCCTCCTTGACGAACCGCTGGGAGGTCTTCACCGCCTCGACGTCGGACGCCTCGTACGACCCGAACGGCAGGTCGCTGACGAGGAACGCGGTGCGCAGGCCGCGACGCACGGCGCGGCTGAGCATGACGAGCTCGTCGGTGGTGGCCGGGACGGTGGAGTCCAGGCCCAGGACGGTCGTCGCGGCGCTGTCGCCGACGAGGACGAGGTCGACCCCGGCCGCCTCGGCGACGCACGCCGAGGGGTAGTCGTAGGCGGTGACCATGACGAGCTTCTCGCCGTGGTGCTTCTTGTCCAGCAGGGTGTTGACGGTGACCGGGACGCGCACGGGCGCCTCGTGGTCGACGGTGCGGGGGCTGGCGGACATGTCGATGCTCCTGGGAAGGGGAGGGGGTGGGAGCGGACGGTTGGCGTCAGGCGGTGGCCGGACGGGAGGACTCGGTGAGCAGGGCGTCGACGGCGGCGTCGACGTCGATGATGCGGTTGGTGCCGCGCTCGACGTGGACGACGACCGGCTCGTACGCCTCCATCTCCTCGCGCGAGTACTGGGCGTAGCTGATGACGATGACGGTGTCGCCGCGATGGACGAGGCGGGCGGCGGCGCCGTTGACCTTGATCTCGCCGGAGCCGCGCTGGCCCTCGATCGTGTAGGTCTCGAACCGCTGGCCGTTGTCGACGTCGACGACCGCGACCTGCTCGTGCGGCAGGATGTCGGCGGCCTCGAGCAGGTCTGGGTCGATGGTGATCGACCCGACGTAGTGCAGGTCGCTGTCGGTGACCGTCGCCCGGTGGATCTTGGACTTGAGCATCGTGCGGTGCATGGTGTTCACCCCTTCTGGGTGGTCGTCGTCGGGAAGGTCGGGGAGGGCACCGACGTGCGCAGCAGCGGGGCGACGCCGGCGGTCGGGTCCACGGGGCCCGGGGCGATCCGGGGCGCGGGGGCGGACCGGTCGAGCAGGACGTTGTCGATGAGCCGCACCGGGCCGACCGGCACGGCGACCGCGAGCAGCGCGGGGCCGTCCAGCGCCGCGACGTCCCCGAGCGTGCCGGGGTCGACGAGCGCCACGTACTCGGGATCGAGCCCGGCGGCGTGGAGCGCGTCGACCGCGGCGTCGCGGACCGGCCCGGCGTCGGCGCCCTCGTCGGTGACCGACCAGGCGTCGATCGCGGCCTGCAGCGCGCGCGGCACCGACCCGGCGGTCCGCCGGTCCTCCGGCGACAGGCGCAGGTTGCGGCTGGAGCGGGCCAGGCCGTCGTCCTCGCGGACGGTGGCGACCGTCTCGATCCGGACCGGCAGGTCGAGGTCGCGGACGAGTCGGCGGACGACGAGGACCTGCTGGGCGTCCTTGGCGCCGAAGAACGCGACGTCCGGCTGGACCATGTTGAGGAGCTTCGTGACGACGGTCGTCACGCCGTGGAAGTGCGCCGCGCCGCGGTGGGCGCCCTCGAGTCGTTCGGTGAGCGGTCCGGACACCCGCACCTCGGTCCCGAACCCGTCCGGGTACACCTCGTCGACCGGCGGGGCGAAGAGGACGTGCGCGCCGGCGTCGGCGGCGAGCGCGGCGTCGCGGGCCTCGTCGCGCGGGTAGTGCTCCAGGTCGCCGGCGTCCCCGAACTGGCGCGGGTTGACGAACAGCGACACGATCGTCTCGTCGGCGTCGGCGACCGACGTGGCGACGAGCGACAGGTGCCCGTCGTGGAGCGCGCCCATCGTCGGGACCAGCCCGATCGTGCGCCCGGCCGCGCGGACCTGGCGGACGTGGGCGCGCAGCTCGCGCACGGTGCGGATCGTCCTCATGCGCGTGCCCCGCCGGCGGACGCCGTCCCCGCGTGGTCCGCGACCGGGCCGCGCGCGCGGTCGGCGAGGCGGGCGGTGGCGGTGGTGAGCGCGTCGAAGAGGGCCAGGTCGTCGCCGTCCAGGCGCTCGGCGACCGCGGCGCGCTGCCGGGCGACGGTGGCGTCGTCGCCGCGGGCGACGGGGCCGGTGAGCGCCGCAGGGGCGCCGTCGGCCTGCCAGGCGTCGACGGCGGCGCGGACGAGCGGCGCGAGCAGCGTGCGGTCGACCCCGGCGGTGCCGGCCAGGCGCACCGCCAGGTCCTCGACGGCCAGGAGGTAGTTCGCCGCGATCGACGCGGCGGCGTGGTAGGCGGCGCGGTCCTCGTCGGCGACGGTGACGGTCCGCATGCGCAGCCGCGTCGCCAGGTCGGCGGCGACCGCGAGCGCACGGTCGGTGGACCCGGCGACGGCGCACGGCGCGCCGGCCAGGTCGACCTCGCCGTGCGGGACCGTCATCAGGGGGTGGAGCGACAGCGCCTCGTGCGGAGCGAGCGGGGCGAGCGTCCGCGCCCCGGAGCAGTGCCCGACGATCGGGCCGGGCGTCACGACGGCGGCGGCGTCGGCGATCTCGGCGTCGGGGACGCACAGCAGGACGACGTCGGCCCCGGCCCCGTCGTGACCGCGGCCGTGGGGGCCGGTCACCGTCAGTCCCGTGTGACGCATCGCACGGACGAGGGACGCGCCCATCCGGCCGTTGCCGATCACGCAGAAGCGGTTGGGGTGCGCGCCTTCTGGCGCGCCGGGACGCGTGTCCATGGGGTCTCCGGTCCAGCTCCACAGGGGATGCCGGCGCGAATGGGGGTGAGGGGCGAGGGGGTGGATCCGGTCCGTCTCCCGGGTGGGATGACGGCCGTTCCTGAGTTGTAGCACCCCGTGCGCGGAACGCCAACCGGCACGGACGCGGCCCACCCCCCGCCTGCGGGGCGCCGCCGATCCGATGATCTACCCTCGTGCCGATGCCGGGCGATCCGACGGCCAGCTCGCGCCGTGCCGCGCTCGACGACCTGCGCGACCGGGTGCGGGAGTGCCCGCGCTGCGCCCAGCCGGCGACGGGACGGTCGACGGTCGTCGTCGGGGCCGGCCCGGCGGACGCGACGCTCATGCTCGTCGGGCGCGCCCCCGGGACGAGCGAGGAGCGCCAGGGCCTGCCGCTCGTGGGGGAGCCGGCGCGGCTGCTCGACGAGCTGCTCGACGGGGTCGGGCTGCGGCGGGCCGACGTGTACGTCACCACGGTGCTCAAGCACCGTCCGCCGGACCATCGCGACCCGACCCCGGACGAGCTCGACCACGGCCTCGAGCATCTGCGTGAGCAGGTCGAGATCGTCGCGCCGCGGGTGCTGTGCCCGCTGGGCGAGCTCGTGACGAAGCTCCTGCGCCGCGATCCGGAGGGGATCCGGACGGCCCACGGCCGCCCCGAGGTCTGCCGCGTCGGCGACGCGACCGTCCGGCTGCTGCCGCTGTTCGATCCGGCGGCGGCGCTCTACCGGCGGTCGGCGGTGGACGCCCTGCGCGCCGACGTCGCCCGGTTGCCGGAGCTCCTGGCCCTGCCGGCGCCGCGTCCGATCGCCGGCGCCGACCGGGCCACGGACCCCGCGCCGGAGGACGCGGGTCCCGGGGCGGGTGGCGACGGTCGCCGGGGCGGTGACGGCCCGCGCGCCGACCGGGCGGACGGCGACGGACCGGACGACGCGGGCCCCGTGCAGCTCGACCTGTTCTGACATGGACCTCTTCCCGCACTCGTGGCCGTCCGCGGTCCTCACGCTGCTCCAGGCGCTCCTCGTCGCGTTGCCCGCCGCGGGCCTGCCGGTCGTCCTGCACCGCTGGACGGGACGGGCGTGGGCGCTCGTGCTGCCGGCGTCGATCGTCGTGGTCGTCGGGGGGCTGGCCGTGCTCCCCGAGGCCGCGTCGCTCCTGACGTGGCTGGCGTTGCTGGCGATCCCTCCGCTCGCGGCGCTGACGTTGGCGTGGGGGATGCACGGCGCGCGGTGGTGGCTGGCGCTGCCGGTCCCGGCGCTGCTCGTCGTCGCGATCGCGGAGGAGGGCCGTCGTCCGGGGCAGATCGCGGCGCTGCTGCTCACCGCGCTGAGCTGCGTCGCGCTGGCGCGGCTGCTCACCGGCGCGGTCGCCCGCGGGCTGGGGCGTGGCGGGGTCAGCGCCCTGCGGGTCGGCCTCATCGCGATGGCGGTCATCGACGCGGTCCTCGTGTTCAGCGGCGGGCTGGCGCAACCGAACGCGGTCCTCAACGCCGCGACGCCGGCGCAGGGGCTGCCGCGGCTGCAGTTCGTCGGCCTGGAGGGCGCGTCGATGGGGTACGGCGACGTGTTCGTCGCCGCGACCGTCGGGGCGATCCTCGCGGCCGAGGGGGCGTCCCGTCGGCTGCAGTGGGCGGCGGCGGGGGCGGCGTGGGTGGCCGGTGCGCTCTTCGACCAGCTGTTCCGCTGGTTCGACTCGCTGCCGGCGACGGTGCCGATGGCGGTCGTGCTCGTCCTGATCGGCGGGTGGCGGGGCCTGGCGGCCCGCGGGGACGGGGCGCACGGCCCGGGCGCCGTCGCGCCCTAGGGTCCCGGGGGCTCCTCGCCGGTGGACTCGCCGCCGACGCCCTCCGACGCGGGACGGGCCTTGGCGCTCCACGCCCGGTAGGTGACGCTCGCCCGGCCGCGGTCGTTGCCGGTGGTGACGTTGGCGAGCGACAGGTTGGGCAGCGGGGCGCTGTGGAACCTGCCCTCGACGATCTTGAACCGGCGCCGTGGGCGGGGCCGGAACGACACGATCGCGTTGTCCGCGCGCAGGTCGTCGGCGGCGGTGACGCGCAGCCCGCCCTCGGTCGCGAACACGCGGTGGCGGAGCCGGGCGCCGCGCGGCAGGCCCCGCACGGTGAGCTTGAGCCCGTTGCTCAGCGGCTCGTAGGTCCAGGTGATGCCGCGGCGCAGCCAGCGGGTGCGGCTCAACCGGTAGCCGCCGCGGACGATGACGCGCCCGGTCGACGTCACCTGCATCCGGGTCCCGACCGGGTACGCGAACCGGTCGCGCCACACCATCGCCGGGGCGGCGGTGAGCGTGCGGGTGTCGGTCTCGGTCCGCGGGCGCGCGGCGAGGAGGTCGGTCCAGATCCCGTCCGGTCCGCGGCGCTTGAGCCGCAGCAGCCCGGCGTCGTAGCGCAGGTCGGTGCGGTGCTGGTTCTCGGCGTGCACCGCGAACCACACGTCCTCGTGGCGCACGACCGCCATCCGCGTCGCCTTCGGGTCGAGCACGCGCAGCTCGCCCTCCACCGGCAGGTCGCCGTGGGCCATCGTCGGGTCCAGGTCGTCGAGCGCGTCGATCGCCTGCCACAGCGCCAGCTGGCCCAGGCCGCCGTAGACGACGTCGCCGGCGTACTTGTCGATCCCGCGGGTGTCGTTGCGGTGCGGGATCGTCGTCGACGCGCCGTCGGTGAGCCGCTGCGTGTCGACGAGCGCCAGCAGGCCGGTGGGCTTGCGGTGCCGGTCGCGAAGGCGCTCCAGCGCGAGCCGCGTGAGCGCGAGGTAGCGACGGGCGCGGATCGGGTCGCGCCGGGCGAAGTAGCGGGCGCCCTGGGCGCCGGCCGCGGCGGTCATCGCGACCGTCCACACCTGGGCCTGGCCGCGGCCGTACCAGGAGATGTCGCCGTCGGGGCCGACGAGCGCGGTCAGCGCGTCGAGCGTCCGGCGCAGCGCCTTGACGGCCTGCGGACGGGCGGACGGTCCGAGCTGCTCGACGGCGGTCGCCAGCAGCCAGGTCGACAGGGCGTGGTAGGCGAGCGGGTTGTTCGGCGGGTCCGACAGGACGCTGCCGCTCGTGACCCCGCGCGGGGTCCGCATCCGCAGGCGACCGTCGGCCACCCGCGGGATCCGGACGTTGACGATGTCGCGGGCCCAGCGCCGCGACGCCGACCGGGTCGCCAGGCGACTGCCCGGCACCGTCGACGTCAGGTCGGTGTCGAGCAGCTGCAGGATGTCGAGCGCCTCGACGAGCTTGAGGTTGGTGTAGCAGGACGGCTTGAGCTTGCAGCCGCGGGCGCGCGCCCCGACCTGGGTGACGGTGAACCGTCGGAGGTACCGTGCCGCCCAGGCGCGGACCTCGGCGCTGCCGGGCGCGACGTCGCGCAGCAGCGCGAGGATCGCGAGCGCCCGGAACCCCTCGCTCGCCCCGTTGTTGACCCAGATCACCGCCCGGCGGCCGCCGTCGACGAGCGGGCCCCGGTCGGGGTCGGTCGCCGGCAGCAGCGCGGCGGTGCGGTACATGCCGTACCCGAGCATGAGCCGGCCGTAGCCGTTGCGGGCGCGGGAGCGGTCGAGCCGCTCGACGAACGAGCCGTCCGCCTTCTGGTGGTCGCCCCACCAGCGGGCGTCCGACATCGCCATGTGCCGCGCCAGGTCGGCGATCGGTCCGGGCCCCGACGTGGCCGGCAGCGGGCCGGGGTCGGCGCCGGCCGGCGTCGCGGCGATCGTCGTCGCGGGACCGGCGACGAGGCAGGCGACGGCGGCCAGGACGGCGGCGAGCGCGGCCCGGGCGGTCCGTCGCCGTGAGCGCGGCCGGTTGGTCGTCGGGCGGGGGGCGGGGGCGCGGCGCATCACGACCGTCCGAGCGCGAGGACGTCGTCGTCGACGCCGACCACGTCGACGTCGGGCTTGGGCGGGGTCCACCAGGCCAGGCCCAGGGTGACGGTGGCGGCGACCGCCTGCACGCCCAGGACGATCGACGCGAACTCCGTCGCCGACCAGTCGGAGCGGGCGACGAGCAGGCCGACCTCGACGGCGGCGAGCACCGCGAGCGGCGCAAGGTGCCGGTGGCGGCCGATCGCCGACAGGTACTGCACCGACATGAGCGTCACCGACAGCAGCAGCATCGCGACGCCGAGCAGCGGCAGCGCCCCGGACGCGGCGTCGAACCCGGGGCCGAACGCGGTCTCCAGCAGCCATCCGGGGATCGCGACGAAGATCGCGATCGCGGGCAGGCCGATGCCGGCGAGCAGCGCGATCGCCCGGCGCAGCACCGGGTGCGGGTCGTTGCCGTGGACGGCGCGGTGCGTCGCCTCGGGCAGCAGGTGCAGCGCCACGCCGACCGCGACCCAGACGACGGCCTTCGCCGCGACGGCGGCGGCGGCGTAGGACGCGGCGACGTCGCGGTCGGCGAACTCGCGGTTGGCGAGGATCGTGTCGACGTTCTGCATGAGCGCCAGCAGCAACAGCGACACGATGACCGTCAGCTCCCACTGGGCGAGCTGGCGCAGCGGGATCGGGCGGCCCTCGGCCCTGGTCGCGCCGTCCGACGCGTGATGCTGGCGCAGGCGCCGGTCCATGCCGAAGGCGAGGAGCGCGAACGCGGCGGGCGCGGCGGCGAACGCGCCGGTGACCTCGGTGTCGGCCCACACGAGCGGGCCGACGCCGACGAAGAGCAGCGCCCCGCCCAGGCGGAACACCGCCTCCAGGACGATGCTCACCGCCACCGCGTCGAAGTCGCGGAGCCCCTGCAGCGCCCCGCGTTGCAGGCAGACGAGGAGCCACAGCGCCCCGGTGACCGGTAGCAGCGCGGCGGCGCCACGGTGCTCGTCGACGCCGATGAGCTGCGCGAGCGGCGCCCGGAAGACGAACCCCAGCACGAGGCAGGCCGCGGCGACGATGAGGACCTGCCGGGTCCAGCCGGCGACCTCGCGGTAGGGATCCTGGCGTCCCTGGCCGGTCCAGCGCACGACCGCCCGGGCCGCCGCGGCCTGCATCGACTGCCCGGACACCTGGAGGATGAGGAACGCCGCGACGAGCGCCGCCAGCGACGCGTACCCGGCCTTGCCGAGCAGGCGCGTCAGGACGACGACGAAGATCAGTTGGATCGCGTTGTTGAGCATCGACGCCGCGGCGAGCTCGGCGGCGCGCCCGGTGTCGCTGAGGCGGAACTCGCGGACCCGCGCGAGGGGGCGACGGCTCATCGGCGCGGTCCGCCGGTGCTCGGACCGCGGGTCGCGACGGGTCCCGGGCACGACGGAACCGGCTGCGGCGGGGCGAACGGCACGACCGGACAGAGTAGCGGGACGACCGTTCCCGACGGACCCGTCCGTACACTCCGCGGCGATGCGACGCGTGCGCCGCAGCCTTCCCGTCCTGCTCGTCGGGGGGGCGCTGATCGTCGGGGCGCCCCTGCCGGGGGCGGTCGTCGCGCACGCCCAGGACGGCCCGTCGTCGGTGCCGTCCGGGGAGCTGCGGCCGTTGCAGGACGCCCCGCCCGTCGTGGTCGACCGCGACCGACCGGCCGACGACGGCGACCGGCCCACCCGCGATCGTCCGACCGGCGACCGGTCCTCCGGCGACGGCCCGGGCACCGACGGCCCGTCGACCACGTCGACCACCCCGGACCGTCCGCGTGCCGGGGAGCGGTCCGGCCGGTCCGCCGGATCCGACCGCCGGTCCGCGGCGTCCGACCGCGCCGACGACGCCGACCCGCCGCCCGACCGCCTGGCCGACACCGGCCTGGACCTGCGCGGCCTGGGCCTGCTCGGCGTCGCGCTCGTGCTGGCGGGGACCGGCCTGCGGTTGCGCACCGGCGAGACGCGGTGGTAGGCCCGGATGACACCGTCGCCGGGGCGGACGGCCCGGTCGCGCTCGCCGACGTCGACGCGACGCTCGCGCTCGGAGCCCGGATCGTCGCCCGTCTGGACCCCGGCGACGTCGTCCTGCTGCGCGGCGACCTGGGGGCGGGCAAGACGACGCTCGTGCGCGGCGCCGCGACCGCGCTCGGGGGCGTCGGCCGGGTGACGTCGCCGACGTTCGCGCTGGCGCACCGCTACGACGGCCGGGACGGCGTGCGGATCGCCCACCTCGACCTGTACCGGCTGGGGGCGCTGGGCGACGACGACGCCGACCTGCTCGACGACGAGCTCGACGGGGCGACGGTCGCGTTCGTGGAGTGGCCGGACGTCGCGCTCGACCTGCTCGACGACCGGGTGCGGGTCGAGGTCGACCTGTCGCACGCCGACGACGACACGCGGCGGGCGGTGGTCCGGTGGCGGTGAGCGATGGCTGGACGCTCGCGCTCGACACCGCCGGCGCGTTGACCGTCGTCGGGGCGCTCGCCCCCCACGACGGCCCGGCCACCGAGCGCGTCGGCGAGCCCGAGGCCCGGCCCGGGCGGCGCGGCGGGACGGTCCACCGGCCCCGGCACGCCGAGCAGCTGCTGGCCCTGGCCGACGACGCGCTGACCGCCACCGGCGGGGCGTGGGACCGGCTGGCGCGCGTGGTGGTGGGGCTCGGTCCGGGCGGGTTCACCGGCATCCGGGTGGCGGTCGCCACCGGACGCGCGCTCGCGTTGGCCCGTGGCGCGACGGTCGTCGGGGCGCCGACGCCGCTGGCGGTCGGTCCGGCCGTGGGCGTCCCGCGGCTCGTCGTGCAGGACGCCCGCCGCAAGGAGCTGTTCCTCACCGTCGTCGCCGGCGACGACCCGACCGCCCCCGACCCGGTCCCGTGGGCGGTCCCCGTCGACGGGCTGGCCGCGGCGCTGGACGGTCTGACGGTGCGTCCGACGGTCGCCGTCGGCGACGCGGCCGCCGACCATGCGGTGACCCTGCGCGCGGCGGGGATCGCGGTGCCGGACGACCCGGCCGTCCACCGGGTCGACGGGGTCGCCCTGGCCCGGATGGGGGCGGTGCGGCCCGCCGCCGATGCGGGCGCGGTGCGTCCGGTGTACGTTCGGGATGCCGACGCGATCAGGACCGCCGACCGGTGACGCCACCCGTACCCACGCCCTCGCCCGACCCGCCGCCCGACCCGGAGCATCCGTCGGGCAGCCGCCGTGGCGTGGCGGTGCAGCGCCTGGTGTTCTCCGACCTGCCGCAGGTGCTGTCGATCGAGCGGCGCAGCTATCCGGCGCCGTGGTCGCTGGCGATGTTCGTGCTCGAGGTCGCCAAGCCCGGCGGCCTGTGCGTCGTCGCCCGGTCGTTCGCCACCGGCCAGGCGGCGTCGTCGCCCCCGATCATCGGCTACGCGGTGGTGAGCCGCTACGACGACGCGTTCCACGTCATGAACATCTGCGTCGACCCGAACCGTCGCCGCGAGGGCGTCGCCCGGGTGCTGCTCGACCACGTCATCCGCGAGGCGGGCGGCGACGACGCCCGCCTGACCCTCGAGGTCCGACCGTCCAACCACGGTGCGCGGGCGCTGTACGACGACCTGGGGTTCGTGAGCGTCGGCACCCGCCGTCGGTACTACCGCGACGACGGCGAGGACGCGCTCATCATGTGGCGCACGCCGGGCACCCTGGCCGGCCACGTCGACGACGTGCCGGGCGCGGAGCGCGCGTCCGCCGGGTCGCGCGGCCCGGTCCCGCCGGACATCCCGCGGGTGGCGCTGCGGGGCCGTGGCCCGTCGGTCCCGGGATCGGCGCGCCGGTGAGCGCCGGGCCGATCCTGGCGATCGAGACGAGCTGCGACGACACCTGCGCCGCGGTGGTCACCGACGACGGGGGGATCCTCTCCAACGTCATCTCGAGCCAGGGGATCCACGACGAGTACGGCGGCGTCGTGCCCGAGCTGGCGGCCCGCGCCCATGTGGAGCGGTGCGATCTGGTGATCGCCGACGCGTTGCGCACCGCCGGGGTGGGCCTGGACGACGTGGGACGCGTGGCGGTCACCCGGGGCCCGGGCCTGTTGGGCGCGCTGCTGGTGGGGGTGCAGGCGGCGAAGGCGATCGCGCTCGCGCGTGGCCTGCCGTTGGTGGCGGTGGACCATCTGGACGGGCACCTGCTGGCCGGCACGTTGCGCCCGACGTCGTTCGATCCGCCGTTCGTGGCGTTGGTGGCGTCCGGCGGCCACACGTTCCTCAGTCGCGTCGACGCCCCGGACCGGATGACGGAGCTGGGGGCGACGCTCGACGACGCCGCGGGCGAGGCGATCGACAAGGGCGCCCGGATGCTGGGCCTGCCGTACCCGGGCGGCCCGCACCTGGAGCGCCTGGCCGCCGACGGCGATCCGTTCGCGTTCGACTTTCCGGTCGCGCGTGGGGTGGCGGGGATGGACTCGTCGTTCGCGGGGTTGAAGACCGCGTTGCTCTACCGGCTGCGCGACATGGACGACGCGGAGCGGGAGCGTCGCCGCGCCGATCTGGCGGCGTCGTACCAGCGGGCGGTGGTGGAGTCGCTCGCGATCCGGGTGGAGCGCGCGTTGGAGGCCACCGGCCTGGATCGCCTGGCGGTCGGGGGCGGGGTGGCCGCCAACGGCCCGTTGCGCGAGCGCCTGCGTGGCTTGGGCGTCGCGGTCGGCATCCCCGACCGGTCCCTGTGCACCGACAACGCCGCGATGATCGCCGCCGTCGCCCGCTTCCGCCCCCCGGTCCCCACCGCCGACGTCGCCACGCTCGCGCCGTACGCGACGGGGCAGCGGGCGGAGGTGGTGGCGTAGCGACGCGTCACGGCACGGATCGGCGCGGTCGCAGTGCGTCACCGATCGGTCTCTTCGGGTTGCGTCAGCCCCGGAGCGCAGATTAGGTGGCACGGCCCCGGCCCACGGCACGGCCCAGATCCGTATTGGACGATCAGACGGCAAGACGGCAGTCGTGAACGTGTCGCCGGACCAAACTGGAAGGACTGACCCGTGGAACGCGAGGTCGCAATTCGAGGTGAGTCGGGACGCCTCGTGTTGAGAGTCCTAGGACCGCGCTCGTCTGGTGTCGAGATCCGTGTCGTTGCGGAGGTTGAGGTCGCGGACGCTAGTGGTCAAGCGGCAGTTGAGTTGGAGCTGATCGAGTTTCTTGGGTTGGCAGTCGGTGTTGAGAGGTTGAGTGTTCCACGGAACGTGGATGACCGGGCAGTCGAGGTCTTTGTCGAGTCCGCCGACGGAACGTTCGATTTCTCGATCCGGAACGTCGACGGCACGTGCTGGTGTTACGTCTCCTACGAAGTTGCGGATGGGCTCTCGTTCGCCCGTTTCAAGTTCTCTGGCGTACGCGATCTAGAAGCAATAGGAAAGTCGTCGCGTCGAATTCACGAGGAGCTCAAACGCGGGTCGGACGGAGCGGACGAATGAAATAGCAAACGTTCAGGGGTTGTCGGTCTGGACGTTTGTCCCGCGTCAAGGAATCCGCTCAACTTGGCGTGTTTGAACCGGGGTGCTGATGGTGGTCGAGGGTTCGGTGTCGTCGGCCGCGCGCGGGACGCGGGCGGCGGGCGCGGCGAGGTAGGTCGGGATCGGTCGCTGGCCGTCGAGGGACTCGTGCGGTCGGACCTCGTTGTAGAGCTGGCGGAACGCGTCGACCTGGTCGGTCATTTCGAGTCCATCGGCGGGGAGGTGGCGCCAGAGGCACTCGTTCTTGATCGAGCCGTGGTACCGCTCGATCATGCCGTTGGTCTGCGGGCTCTTCTTGCGAGTGCGGATGTGCGTGAGCTCGGCCCTGGTGTCGATGAACTGGGCGAACCTGTCGGCCTTGAAGCACGGGCCGTTATCGGTCACGAGGAAGATCGGATGCACGGCGCCGTCCGGGTCGGTGAGGTCCTCGATCAGCGGCCGACCGAGGAGTCGTTCGGCCTCGTCGATGGCCGCGAGGACCGACGCGATCGCGTCGCGATGGGTCTGGGTCTTGGTGACCGGTCCGGCGAGGACGACCTTGGCCCAGTAGTCGACGACGTCGCCGGAGCGCCACGTCCCGCCACCGGCGGTCTCGAGCTCGAAGAAGTCCATCTGCCAGACCTGGTTGCGCCTGGTGGGCGGGTGCAGGAACGCCTCACGGCGGG